>JAAUYG010208336.1_pt1 | contig 14872 bp, 14 predicted proteins | sample 7278091 | NCBI WGS metagenome assembly JAAUYG01 (sample SAMN14350201, study PRJNA611818) | marine sediment metagenome | isolation source: surface marine sediment (0.6m) | place: French Polynesia: Moorea | collected 2018-08 | reverse complement strand
TTTGAAACAGGGGATGATTGTTGGTGGAGTGTTCCCAGTTTTCCAAAATACCCCCCCCCCCCCATTTGTTCATTGCTGGGAGGCGGACTGCAAAAAGGCAGTTTCAAGCAGACACATGCACAGTACTTTTGCTGAAATAAGTGTTGCAGCTCTGAGCAGTCCCATCGCAATAAAATGGATTGAGAGAGGTCTGAAGCCCGACCGCACAGCCTGGCTTGAACAAATTTATCACAAGAATGCACCACCAAAATTTTGCAACATTCCTGAAAAAAACACGAATCATGCATGTCTGTAGTTTCTTTCTCAGCAAGTATATACATCTGAACTTGAAACAGATTTGTTTTAAAGATGTCAATGGAAAGAGACTTGTTGTTGGAGGACACTGACATAAAAAGCCAATGTGACTTCGGAGCTGCGGAAACAAATTAGCCTATTCAATGCGGTACTAGCTGGAAACACAACTCGAACTGAAATGAGATGTTTTTTTTCAGTCCAGCTTGCGTCCAGAACATGATTAGCTTGGATAAGTATCGGCTTTGTGGCCAATTCCGTGTGGGGCGAGAAGTGGCTCTGGTCAGCAGCAATTCCGTGCATCGTTTGTGTTCAGCTTGGCAGAAATATGCAAAGACGAAGCAACAACGAAAACTTCAATTGCCTCACGTGTCGTAAAAAGTGGTTTCCAGAGCTCTGTTTCACTTGAAAATCAATGCATATTTTGGATGTGGCAAAATTGGAGCTCTGCCTCCATTTCAAATTCCGTCCACCGCCGGGTGCTGCCCACTTGACACCCAAAGTTCGCCCACCGACTCCAAATTGGCGAGCATTGTATACACTGACGTTTCATCCTGTTTCACACTAGCGGATCCAGGGGGCCTGGGGGCCCGGGCCCCCCTGCCCCCAAGATTTTTTTTTTAATCATGCAGTTTTCAGGCAATTTTGAGCAAATTTTGGGCTCAGGGCGCCCCACACCTGCGATCAAAACTCCACTGGGCCCCCTGACCAAAATCCTGGATCCGCCCCTGGTTTCTCTCGATCTCTTCCAGCCCCAGGAAGATCTGTCTCTGCTTCGTGCAGCTTCAAGCGCACCACAAGGAGAAAGCCGTTGCAACAAACCACTTGTATCGAAAAGAAACAACAACCAAAACACACCACACTTCTTCTGTGTGATGGTATGGTTTTATTTAGGACAGAAAAAAATGAATGGTCCGTTACTTTGGGTCCCTGCCATTGAGAGAGGGGCATTGCAGGCATTCATGGAATGGATGGAATAGCCCAAACAGGTTTGGTTATATATATGAGGGGCATCAATACGGAAGAGGGTCCAAGTGGATTGGACCGATGCCTGTTGGGTCTTGTGGTTGAAAAGACTGCTGAAACATTTTTCTTGCAATTTCTTCAGCTATATGCAGAGTCTACGCGTTGTTCACCGAGTTATTGGAAGTGCAAAAGAGGAACCATTCCATAGATGTCTAGTTCTCGTGCCAATTTTTGCGCACACTCATCAGGAGCAACATTGTGCAACCCAAAAAGGAGCTTGTTTCGGTACCCGAAGAGGAGACATTTTTATCCGCACTGATTTTAGTTCCACTTGTCTTCGCACCAGTTTCTTCGAAAAATGTCCAAGAAAAAGAAAAACAAACAAGTAATTCCTCGACTCGGCAATTTTATTCCAAAATAAGCGTCATTGTCATTTTATTGCAAAGATTTAACAATTGACAAGAGTAAGCATGGTCCACATATTTTTTTTCTTTCTGACAGGGTTAAAAAGTACATTGTACAAGCGGCAAAACAAAAAGGCACTTAGACACTTGGTTAAATTGACACAGTGAGATGGGTGGAAAGCTCAGCACCAAGAGTAAATGCGTATAAATTTGTTCTTCACATTGATTCTGGTTTTTACTACGGCACCTTTATATTTCTCTTCGTTGCACATTTACATGTAACAAGTTGACACGGAATGATCACAAAAATGAAGTCAGGAAACCCGATTGTGCATTTTCTCTGAAAATTTCACCGAGCAGCGTTTTAGTCGCACACACGCACACATGTATGTATGTGAGTACCTGGCAATAGCAACACAGAAAGGCGCAATCTTCATGTTGTTCACATCTTGAACATTGCCAAAAAGGCTGCGGCAATAATGAGCGTAAGGCTGTATGTTGCTGTGGCGGGGGAGAAATTGCACAGATTCCCTTCACAGCAGTAGACGTCCACGCTCAAGTCTCCGCCCAACTGCTTGAATGCGTCCTCCATAAGATCCTCGAACGACCCTGTGCACAGGGCCTTCTGACCGCAGAGTTTGGTGTACTTTTCCTGGTCCCCGGCAGTGATCTTCGCTTTCTGAAAGGTCAACAGAATTACATACATTGAGCCGTGAAGTTGAGGGTGTTGTACAGATGATCGCAACATGGTTGTTCTCCTGTGATGTTGTTACCATGAGGTTTCTGTCATTGGGAAACATCTTGAGCCCTTTTTGATACTGAATAGGTTTTGTTCCAAGGCAGCACAAAAATCAGGACGAATTTAGGCTTGAGAACTGGTAATTGTGTTCCTTGAAGGCATTTTCACAACAATAGATATCGGTGCAAAACTTTTTGTGGAACTGTCACATTTTTCTCTTTTTGAATCAATGTGCACATGAGCTCTGGCATAATGCCTCACATCAAAATTTTACATGCTGTTTGAATTATATAACGGAGGAGGAAAACGAAGAAAATAAACTCGCCATGCATCTGTCCATTACAGCTTCACAAGTAACTTCCCTTTCGTTTCCGGCCGCTGAGGTGCACTCGTTCTGATTGCTCTGATCGCCGCACTGGTAACACTTTAAAGCTGTTGAACAGCCTGTCAAGGAGAAAAGAAACATTTTATTGAAAGAAAGCTGCAAATTCTGCAGAAAATTCAACATCAGCTGTGAGAGCAGCGCATGCATGGTGCCAAACACGTTTTTCCGCAGTTTCAATTTGTTTTCTTTAGTTTGATTTATGACGGGGAGTACGATACCTTTCCCCCCCCCCACCACCCAAAAACAGCCGATGTGCTGGTTCGGTGACCGAACCGCATTCTTGTCACATATATTCCTACGAACAATTGAGGGAAGGCATTCTATCCCGAATTCACCCCTGAAAGAACTAAACCATTGATCCCTTACTGACTTCGCGGGCGGCAGACAATTTGGGTCAACAGCTATTCTTGTGCGTGAGGATCAAAGGCTTGTTTTTCGTGTCTCGCCTTGTGATGTATATACTTGGGTGCCTGTGACGTTTTATTCCTCCGCAGCATCTGTGTACATGATGCCCATATATACTGAGGTGCTAACCCCACACAGCGACATTAGACACGGAGAAACACATTCTTTGCCAACTCCGACCAGTGAAAACACCTGCATTGGACATTGTTCATCTGACACATGTTTGTTTTCTGTCTTGTTTTGTTACTCTGTAACGTGCATCTGTCTGCATGTGGACCCCCTGACCTCCCTGTCCAACAAAAACACAAAAAATCCAAAGAAAATAGGATTCCTGGGCAGCTTATGCAATTCTGAGCAACTTTTTGAATTTAAAAATAAAAATTCACTTTCACATTTTTGGCATTTCGGGATGTCTTATGCCATCTAGAGCACTTTTCAGATTCTGGTGAGAAGTTTTTGCACGCCCAAAAACAATGCGGCCAAGTGCAGACCATGCACCTGGTTCAGGAAGGTGCTCAATGCACCAAGTAAACAAGTTTTTTGTGTTTCGTTTCCTTTGCCGTTCAATTTTGTTGACATCAAAAGTGAAAAAATGGAAAATGAAAACAAGGAAGCAGCCACACTTCCACGTTTGAATTTTGTCTTGTACGACTTTGCGTTGTCGGGGTCAACACCCAGAATGGAACCAGCTGTACTGCTCGAACTAAGAAAACTTCTTGCGCCGGCAAAACTGACAGCAAAATACTGACAACGCACCCAGTTTCCAACCAGAAAAGCAGGAAAAAAGAGCAAAACTTACCAAAAATGACGGCAAATATCAAGATGGAGATTTTGCGGATCATTTTGGAAATTCCTCACTTTGTGTGACCAATTTGCAAAATGTGTGTGAAGGTGTGTAGCCGGCAATGGACTCAGGAGAACTGCGCAATTTCAGCTGTAGGTGCGGCAAATCAATTGCCTCCCTGTGAGTAGCAGCCACTGAGATGCCACATTGCCATTGGTTTCAGCTGAACTGTGAAACCTGCGCAACCAAAGTAGACAGGGTGAAGAACATGAAAAAGTGTGATCAGGATTCTTGTAAGATCTCGCGGAAAACGTTTTGAGGCCGTTTTGTTCTTTCAGGGATGGGCTTGGACTTTTCGTTCAAGTACTCAAACAGTTGGTGTTTGGTTGCAGCGAAAACAGAAATGTTGAGGGATTTTGCAAAGAGTAAAAAGCTATTTATCCTCCGTTTTGCTTCCAATGTGCCTGTCCCGCTATGAAAGTGGCTTGTGTGTTCTCCGTTGTGTCTAAGAGCATCTCACCGTTGCCAAAATTTGAAACAGTCATAAGTCACGGCGCTGCAACAGGTCATTCATTTGTCGTTCATGAGAGCAGCCAGCCGGCGTTGAGCCGTTGTCTCGAGCCAAAAAACACAGACAACAGAAGTTAAGAAGTGTGTTTCTATTCAGGATCTATGCATCTCTCCACCCGCGATGGTACATGCAAACAAACCAGGACATTAATATAGATCAGCTTTGTGATTTTTGTTGTTGGTTTTTCGACCCCAGTGGCGCAGTGGTGTGCTGCTCTCTTTGGTGTCAATTCAGCGAGTATTTGCGTTCCTGAGATATGCCGATGTGGACAGCTCCATGACTGCAGCTGAGGCATGACTTCGCATTGTGCCTAAAATTCACACCTGAGTTCCCAGCTGTTTTCTTGTGGATTTCCTGCCTGTGTGGAGATCCTGAATTTGTGGAACTGAAACAAAATTGATTCACTGATTGGCACAACAAACGAAGTGTTTCTGTAATATCTTACCGATGTGGCTAACTTCTGCGTTTGTCTCGTGGCCAGGGAACCTGATCATGGGTATACAGATGCTTTTGCATCTGATGTGTGGAGATACATGTACATACATGTACATGAACCAAAGTTCCTGGCTGAAAAATAAACTCGCAATTTGTTTCATTGTGATGCAATGATTCTCAATATTTGGCCATCACACAGTGTCGGCTTATGTCGCTTTATTGACTTCAGCTGGTGAAAAAGCTATTTCGCTTTGAACAGTGACAGCTTGCGCAAAGGAATTTTTTACACATTAAAACCTCATTTTTACCTTTTCCGTGACATTTGTCATCTTCATGGATCAGTCTTATTCAGTAGAATTGACAACACGGAATCACGACAAAGTGATTTTTTTTCTTGCTGTTCGTGGTGTCTCTGAGGTTTCGGGACCTCAGCCTTTTCATGTAGTTTTCACGGCAAAACGACAGAACAAATTCATTGCAGTAGCTACTCATCTTGTTTCGAAATTGGTCGATGAGGCAGGCGGCCTTTGGTTGTTTCGCAACACTGTTGTCCCATGCTGAGGAGATTCAACTTCCTGTTTCCAAAGTGGGTCAAGGGAATGACGAATCCAGAAACTGTATCATGACTTCTGTATTGGAGTGAACGAAGAGGAGTCTTTGTGCAATTCTGATCAACATTTCATCGAACACTTGTTTGTTCCCTTCAGCCCAAAAAAATCTGCAGTGTCAGTGGGGGCGGGGCGTCCAAGCAACTCCACAGGCCAAAACGCACGCACACGTTCTGGTTATCTCAGGTCACTCACCAGAGGGAGTCTCGGCAGGCTTTCTGACCGTAAATGCATGGTTCTGGGCAGAAAACTCGCCTTCGCTCCAAACAAAACGCTCCGCGCAAACAGGAAGAGAATGAACCCACTTTGTCCAAAATCTCTCAATTCCCACTATGTCATTTTCGCTTGGGCAGATTAGACAACCTCAATTTCTGAGTGATCAAAGAAAACAGACAAGTTCCATGAATTTGGTGATTCGGCAAGTTTATTGCAAAAGATTCGTGTTGATACAAACGTTAAAACCGTGAAAAAAGTGTTCAAAACGGCAAGGAAAATCGCAGTCAATGCAATGGTTTTGTGTATGAGCAACAGACACAGCAGAATGATGAGCAAACAACTGCCAATTAATTGCTTTCTCTTCTGTTTTCCCCAAAATTATCAAAGCTTTGGGCATCTCCAGAAGAGCGATAAAGCCAGAACCAGAAAAAAATCAGCTTCCTTGTTTGGAGAAAAAGACAGCCTAAAAATTGTTGGCAAGCTGTTGTCTGCAAGGAAAATATCTTCCTTGTCTGGGATTTACACTTTGCTGAACATTGTGAAGAGGCAAGACGAAATCAGGAGCGTGACACTGGACGTGGCAGATGCTGGCGAAACATTGCAGAAATCTCCCTCACAGCAGTCAACATCTATATTGACCTTCTCGTCAGACCAAAGTCTCAATGCATCTTCGAAAACATCTGATAGATCATCGCTTCTGCTGCATTCTTCTTCGTCTCCACAGGACTTGATGAAAGCTTTCTTGCCATCATTAGAAAACGTGACTTTCTGAAATAAAATGCATCACAAAACACAGTTTGAAATCAAGACAACAGTCATCTCGCTCCTGGAGAGTTTACAAAACTAAAAGACTCGTTTGGGATTCTAAAATCTCTGAATCAAAATTTTTGGGCATGTTAAATCACATTTTCAGCAATTCAATATTTCCAAATTTTTAATTCAAACACAATCATGAAAGGTGCTCCTGTAATTCGAAGTTTCTCCATTGTTGACATTGACATTCCAGACAAAAAAAAACAAAGAAAAAAGACAAAAACACACCATGAAAGGTGGCCCTGGAGGCCCACCCAGGTGCACCAAGCCCACGTTTTCCTTTTGGTAAGGAAGGCAAATGTCCATTGCATATTGACCGCCGTCTGTTGGCCTATGAACCCCTCCCCACAGAAAAAAGAATTGAAATTGGTTGTTGCGCCCCATTTTATTTCCCTTTTCGCTGCACTTGAACACAAATAACACACAAAAACACTCTTCAGAAACATTGCTGGTGTTATCCCCAGAACAGAACTGCTTCAACTCACTGCACATCTGTCTTGACCGCCATGGCACTGAGTCTCCATTAAATTGTCGCGTTCGTCACACACGAGGAAGTTCGGAGAGGCAAGATTACCTCCTTGGGTGCCACACGTATAACATGACAAACCAGTAGCAGACCCTGCAAAGAAGGAGAATTTAAATCTATTGATGCAACAGAAGAAGGATCAACTCCTTTGTGCAATTCTGCACGTTGTCAGGCCGACAGCCTTGCGCAAAACACAGCGCTGGAATGTTCTATTGGACACAGGCAGAATGTTCCGAAAAGAAAAAGAACAGAAAAACCAATTTTGTCACAATGAACAGAACACACTTACCAATAATGACGACAATAGTCAGGAGCGAAATGAATCTCATCCTGAAAAGAATCAACTGCACCAAGAAGAGGTTTATTCCGACTGTGGAATGATCAAAGATGCGTGGTTTGTTTTCTCTATTTCTCGGGCAACAATCGATAAGGTGATTCGAAACACGACACGCACACACACCAAGCCACAGTTGCAGAGACATAATCCCGAAGGCACGCTGAAGAGTCAAGGGAAGCCTTGTTGCTCTGAAACAGAACATACACGTCTTTTGCTGCACCTGCATTGAGAGAATAGGTGTGAGAATCAGGCAACCCTTTTCGATTCCACTGTTTGGAGGAATTGAGATGCAGGGACACCGTTACACGCTGGTGTCATTTGCTTTGAAACAAATCAGCGAAGAAATATGGGTTAGGTAACCGCAGGCAGCAAGTGCTGCGTTTTATTGGACCATGAAATTTTCTGCCAAATACGACAGACACATACGTAGGAAATATTTCTCTTTGTTTTATTACTGGTTTTATATTTATAAACCTGCTTGTTTTAGTGTATTTTGTTCCTCTGGTTTGTTTGCCCGACCATGTCTTGACGAGTTCATAAACGAGATATTTACAGGTGGGTCCCGCTTAATCCGAAACAGACATATATACTGAGTAAAATTCTTTCCAATTAACTGAACTTTAAATTTAGCATAATCCGTATTAATCGGGATAGAAAAATCAATTTAGGATTTTGGACAATGCTGAATTCAAATTAGGACTTTTGAAGTCTGGTCCTGGTCCTTGCCCATTTTTCCTTTGACTGCGCCCTTTTCAGGCCTGCAGCTTCGCTTCTTCTGCAAACCTTGAACTTCTGATTGGTGTTGAGAAACTCTTTCTCCTCCTTACCTTCTTGTGATAACTCGGGCATTGAATTGAGGTTGGGTGGGATGCTTGTCCCTCGGGAGGATCACAACAAATCTTCACCTCCAGACATTGACAAACAGACACCTTTTGTACACGAAAATATTCATTTGCCCATTCATCTATCTGTCTAGCAAACAAGCAACATATTTTTTTATAAAAATCTATGAATAATTCAATAGAGGACCACTTTTGCCTGAACTGACATGTACACAAAGAGCCTCTAGTCTCGCCCAATTGCGCTGCCAAAATGTGTTAGCTCAAAAATAAGGCCTTTTTGCGATACATGTAGAGGCAGATCTGTTTCTTTCTGAATCCATCGTAGAGAAACAGCCAGGTGTTTGTTGCCGTTCAAAGGAATGGTAAATTAGCAGATGTGGCATTTCGCTTTTCTTTGTTCAGGAAGCTGGTGCGAATCTGACCATTCCCAACATTCAGGATGAAAATTTCAGTGTTGGAAACACAGGTGTGGGACTTTGTTCCATTTGAAATGTCTCCTCCTTCTTGCACATAACAATGAGCATGCTGAGCTGAGCCAGCAGTCACAATCATCTCACGTAAGGGCGACAGTCGCAAAGGCAGGGCGTTCAACTTCCGTGCCAACTGTATCTGTCGCTCAGGCGTGACGAAACAAAATTGAGAAAAACATGTCTGCAACTCTGGGGGTTAGCTGCAAAGAGAACAATCAAGATAAACAACATTTGAATAGAAAAAGGCGTGAAAGAAGTCTGCCAGTACCAGCAGACGTACATGAAATGGCCGACTTGGTTAAGATGCAGAACGAGAGAACGCCGCCTTGGAAAGGGACTGGATCTGCTGGTTCCAGACATACACCTGACTTGTCAACCTCACAAGCTGCCACTCAGGTGCATGGAAGCCATTGTTGGCCAAAGCAGAAAATCCATACCCAGGCCTTCAGGGCAACTTCCACATCGGTGTTGAAACGCAGATTAATTTATTGTCAGCACGAATGGAGTTGATACCAGAAGGGAATCAAGGATTTCAGTTGCAGGCCTTCGTGTTACATTTCACTCTGAAAGTCCTATGTGTGTCCTCTCCGTGTGTTCTCGTTTTTCTTTTGTTCGCTTTCTTGGAATCAAAATACCATCAGCATAATTTGCCATCATGAGCGCTGGATGAATGAAGCAAGGTGACTTTTCCCAGTGTTGTGAGACACGTTTGGGAAGTTTAGAAACGATCACGAAGGGAAAACGCTCGTCATCATTTGCGAAAAAGAACGATCAATACACATTTTGCTGATACAGTCAAACATATATAGTGATTAATGGAACAAACGCGTCCGCTGTTTTCACCAAATTTTTTGTTGTTCCAAAGCGATAGTGAGGACTTGGGAATGGGCAGACAGTGGGAAACCAGGACTTGCGGCACATGGATTGGGACAAATGGTTGGCGTGACGACGGTACCCGCCACAAGCACTCCCAATTTATAGAATCTAATCCTTCACCCCTTTATGAACACCCCCCCCCACCATCACCGAAAGAGAACAACAGGGTTTTGGCACAGGTGCGGTAGGTATTCGTTGGATTGTGCATTGTTAGCAAGAGGCGTTCACAAACCAGCCCAAGAAATTTTCCCAGGCCTTCTTCTCACATGAAGGTCAATGCTGACTTTTTCTAATGCGCGCATAAATCGCGGACATATGTTTTCCTGCAAAGACCAGCGCAGAACGATGTGACTAGGTTAAAGTGGCAAAAACGTAACCTGAGCAGAATCTGTGTGGCGAAAGCGAAAATAAATGAAAATTGATTTATCTGTCAAATCGAGGCCAGAATCGATCAATAATTAAAAAGCAGTTCAGCAAGCCCAACTGCGAATCTTGAAAGGAACTTTCGTTGCCATGGCAGGTAAACATGATGATGACGACGGCCACAGTACTTCATTTGAAAAATAATTGCCGTCTCCAAGTTAGCCTCGCCACACACATTACAAAGAGATATTGTTGCAGCCTGTTAAGTGAGACAATGAATGCTCACTTTCTTGCCTGCAGATCCCAAAATTCTTACACTTATACGCTGTAGCGCTTGGCAAGTTTCATCATGTGCAAATAGCTGCTGATGTTTTTGTGTCTTGCGTCGACACAAAAGGTACATTTGCAAATGTATATTGATGCCTGTTTCTGTTTCTCAATTGACGTTTGGAAAAAAAAACTTTTGGTAGATTAACGGGGCGCTTCATCACATTGAGTCTATTTGGTGCATCGCTCTGTACATTACATTAACACGGTACGTTTGATGTTGACGTGTTCTGTACTTTTGTTTTGTGTGCCTAACGCAATCAAAATCAAACTGTCAGCACAGCGGATCAACTCCTGTCAAGTGGCGAAGCAAACAAATTGTGCCATAAAAACGTCCCAGTGTGTGTGTGTGGCATTTCGTTTCTGGATTCTCCTTCCAAAATTGTCTTGCACGCAGACAATCCGATAATTTGCCCACACAGAATGTCCCAGTGTCCCAGGGTTATAATCGCCCCCTTGGATTATCTCTGTTGCAACCACCCCCCAATTCACAGTTTAACGTTTAACCAAGATGGCTGCAGGGAGGGGGGGGTCCACCTGGGCCTATTTGCGTGTCGGCCCAAACCGGGTTCATGTGTCAGCTTGGCCCCTTGCGGTTGAGCCTCTCACTTTCACCCTGAGAGCTGCGTAACCCGCGATGTGCTAATGATTTCCAGTGTGTGTGGGGGGGGCCTACATCTGAAGCGTTGACAACTTCGTTCTCATTGATCGCATTCTCCGGGAGATTATTGACTCGTCTTCACTGATGCCAAGGTGTACCAAACTGTTGCATTTTGTTTTCCAAAAAAGATTCTGTGCATGTGTATATTACTTTTGGGCCAATGAGACAGTGGTGGCTCGAGAAAAGGGCCGCAACACAAATTACCCCTTTAAGAGAAAGTATTCGCTGCCAATCGTCATGTAACTGTTCACTGGTGAGCAGTTGTTCAGATAAGAAAACTGCCTTGTGATCACCCAATAGAAATGACGCTGCCAAACTTCGAGGACAATTCATGCAAAGAATCCGCTCTGAGAACGGCAGGCCCGACAGAAACGGCGTCAAAAATGCGGTTGCTCGGCAGGTGCTGCGCAACACGAGGGTTTGGGCCTTGGAGTCCAAATGTTGTTCTTTACTGAAACAAAACCGCTTCCCGAAAATGCATGTTGTGAACAAATCTAAATCAAAATCTGCTTCCGGAAACTGACAGAAATCATCTGCAGGTGGGTATATACTGTTTTATCAGAACATGCTTTGATCCATATAATCTGAATTCCCAATTAATTCAAAAGAAAGGCAAATGAAGTAAAATTTACCGGTCTCTCCTGTGATAAAATTCTGTGCTTAATTCAAACTCAGTTTATTTGAATTCCTAGATTTTTGTGGTTTTGTATATTTTTAAGCCTCATGTCTCAATGGCCTTTAAAGTCAAAAGTCTGAACTTTCTCCTTGCAAAAACATGGGGGGCCAATGCTTGTTTTCTAGGAGAAAGCTGCTGGTTGGTTGGTTACTCTTAAATCTAATCTCGACTGAAACATCTTTTTGAGGCCCCCCTCTACAACCCCTCCAACCCCCCTTCTGTTGATAATCCCCCTTCTCTTACTCCCCAATGTTCTCCCAATTCATCTCCCCAATCTTCGTGTCTACTCCAAACAAAATTCTCCACTTCATCTGGAAATATTGACACATTTCATTTTCAGTGTGCAAGAACAATAGAAATGCAAGATAATTAACGACCATCATTGAAGAAGGCCCTTTTCACACCCGAAGCAAACCTTCATTGTGGACTGGACATCGACATCTCCTTGATGCCTATACAGTGCTCCGTGGCCTGCCTGCCTTCGTCAAACCAAACCTTCTCGCAATTTCTCGCAACTTGGTTTTCAGGACTTGTGATTGAATGAAAACCGGAATCATGAAGGAAACGCTGCACCGCAGTTTCCTGCCAGTTTCCGACTGAGAGAAGAGCACTTGGCTGATTTCACAGCGAACACTGTCAAATTAACAATCACAGAAGAGAGAACGAATTTCAGCACATAACGCTTCCACTTCAAACATCAATGGAAACTTCCCACACATGTTCGTTGCACTGGTCCCCGCTGTGGCTTTGACCGAAAAGAGTGTCCACCATGGGCGCAAGAGAATCCCCCATCTGGACATGGATTTTAACTGTTATATATACAAATGTTGCAGTCCAACAAGATTTTGGATCATCATGTACTGCAAAAACTAATTTCAGGATTCGTCTAATCTCTCCACTCCTCAGGCACTATTTCCTATTCATAGCGACGCCACTCCTTCCCGTGCATCTGCCAAGAGAAACGAAGTGCAAGCAATCTGCTGAGGGAACTAGGTGTTGTGCTAATGAGACAAAACCTCCCAGGAATACTGTTAACTGTCATCCAGGGGAAAAAGCAATCTCAGCAACAAGAGTCTCCGAGCTTCCTAACACAGCTTGCAGAGAGAAACCATCACGGTGCGTATGACAGTTGAGAAAAGGAAATAAATGTCTTTACCTAAGCGCTGAGTAATTATGTGTTCAAGTGTGTGGCGGTTCAAGCTCTTGAGGAACTCTAGGTCTGACAATTCCTGACTTGAGTAGCGGCTTTGCGCATGCGTGCTGCTTCAGTCAATATCAGCTCCTTCCCGATCGCGCTGAAGAGTTCTCCGTTGCCAAGGAAACTCAATGTCCCCTTGCCCATCTTCAAGTAAGTGCAATTCTCTTAAGGAAATGTTGCAGTCGTTTTATGAACAAACATGTGCTCTTCAGTGCTGCAGACAGCCATCTGATGTTCTTTCTTGTCTTTCTTGTTTCAGCCGGAAAAGCAAAAGCTGTGTTTCTACCTCGATTCCGGCCAGCTAGAGATGAAGGAGAACTTGCATTTGTGATTTTGGTGCAATAGTTTTGGTCAGATCCCTCTGTCTCACAGCTTGCAGTGTCTTTCGCAAAGCTCAAAACGTATCCACAACTGTTTTGCGCAATCTGTGGACTGACACGCGCTTCTGCACAAATGGACAGACACCACCAGTTTGACCAGAGCAGCTCAGACATGCTGAGAACGGAGCAGCTCATGGCTAATAAATGGCCTCCTGATGCCTCTAATATTGTCATAAGGTTAAAGATGAACCAATTAGTGCCAGGCAGGTTGGAAATTACGTATTGCTTTTGCCATTAATGTTGCATGACGAAGTGAAGATTGTTGTTCACTCTGGACCTGCCTCCTGCAGAAAACGTCCAGGAAGTCTTGTCATATTTTGGTCCAAATCTTGAAACACAAATTTACCGCATCAGTTTGTTTCTCTCTCTCTCTCTCTCTCTCTCTCTCTCTCTCTGTCTCACTCTCTCTGTTTCTCTCTTTCTCTTCTCTCTGTCAGAGCAAACCGTCGCACCCTGATTAAGTTTGGTCACCCTTTCAGATTTGGGGATTCTGGATCCAAACTGTCTCAGAAATCGCCTTTTGACCCATTTAAGTTGAGATCTGCAGGTTTGAAATGAATCTCTAGGTCACAGGACCCTCCACCACAAGTACAAATGCCAAATTGTTGTTGGATGGAATTCAATTGCTTCTGGAGCTCTCAAATTTATGCAGGTTGGTTCAGTCGTCTTCATTTTATTGTTCTCTTTGCTTCTGAAGAATCTCGCAAATTTCCTTTGCAACTGTTTTGGGATTTAGCGCGACAGCTTCAGAGGCATCCATCTCAGGAATGGAGAGGTCTTTCTTGTGCTGAAAACAACTTCAAAGAACAGAGCAGTCAATAGCTGCATTGTCACATCGCGGGTGAATGTGGCCGGTTTGGATTCCTATTTCTAGCACTGCATGGCAAAAACAACGATGTGGATCAGAAGTTTATTTCGCCATTGAAAAGTGCATTCATTCTGCATTGGGAGGTAAGTTTTATTTGCCACTTTTGCTTTGGCAGCAATCCTTTCTGATGGGAGCAGCGTTACGTACAGCAGTCACTGCGATGTCACTTTGGTTTAAGAATTCAGTCTCCAATGGAATTTTTATCCCTTGATGGAAGTCTTTGTAATGAACGATTCTTGATGCACTTATCTCCGAACTGTTGGCGTAAAAACAGCAGAGAGGAAAATTCTGCTTGAAAGGCTTCAAGATGGGAGGAAATTGCGTTTGCAAAATTATCTGTGATTTTGACTCGGAGGATTAAAGCCAGATCCTTTGTAATCCGACTCATTTGAAAGTTGACAAAAGCGCCCGATCTCAAAAGGTTGATATTTGTGAACATTCTAAAGTGTTTGCCTTTCAGTAAGTTGCGAAGCAATTTCTTTTTCATTTCATCTCCTTTTCACAAATGCGCACAAATCTAGGAGTCAACTGGAAAATTGCACACTTTGGGGGCAATTCAAAAATGTTCCAAAGCGTTCATGCTGTGTGAATATAACAATGTATTGGGGACTTCAGGTTCCATTTTTGCGTGTGCTATTTGCCAGCACCTCTGCGTCCAGTTTGGACCCTAACCACACCACGCTCGCAGGATGATCCCAACAAAATCAGGCACGACCATTGTCTCAACCTCT
>JAAUYG010020704.1_pt1 | contig 14877 bp, 6 predicted proteins | sample 7278091 | NCBI WGS metagenome assembly JAAUYG01 (sample SAMN14350201, study PRJNA611818) | marine sediment metagenome | isolation source: surface marine sediment (0.6m) | place: French Polynesia: Moorea | collected 2018-08 | reverse complement strand
TAACTTCAGAGATAATCGATGCCACAGACGGACGGACGACAGACGACGGACGGACGACGGACGAATTTCGATTTCATGAGCTCTGCTGACATAGTCAAGCAGAGCTAAAAAGTAACGTGCTGCGATAAAAGATGGGCGCTTCAAGCAAGAAAGAAACTTGCTTCTGTATATTTGGTACAATATCCCTGCAACCAACAAAAGTAATACTTCGCCTAAGAAGCACAACACCGAAAAAGACCAAATTGGACCTCTTCTCAATTCAATGCAAAAGCAGTCGACCAGAACTTTTAGATGAAGAATGGTCTTCCAAAATAAACACTGATAAAAAGAAGCCCTCGCGATTCATGCTAAATCAAGCATGTCTTAGTATAAACATCCAACGAACTGAGCATAGTGCTGGGAAGTATTGACGTTCCATAATGGATGCTCCTAACCTGTAGCCTATTAAGTCACAGAGCTCAAGCGAAGCGTGACGACGTCGTCAAAAGAGTGCATTATTGACGACTGGACGCAGTAAGGCGCATCGTGATACACTATCGAGTAAAGGCTTTGCATTTTACATGTGGTTTTAGCATAAAACATAGCAAAAACGTGCCCCGTAAAGGAAGAATTGTAAAAAGAATTGGAGCTTATCTTGGTGGTCACCGGCAACAGACCAGTTTCCGGCAGTAATTGCGACATCTGAACCCACGGAGTAATGACTACCATTACACGCTAGTAGCAATAGGAAGTCTGTAACATAGGATATCTGGATCAAAGAACGCGATTCCTCAATAGATACTAAAGCAAAGATGACTTCCCTTATTGCTTCTTCTTAAAGCTTCTTCTTCTCCGCCTCTGACAGTGAAGACGACCTGCCGGTAAAACGTTTCCCAGGCTAAAACCATTGGTGCTGCAAATAATTGTACCAGGTCGTGTTGTCAGGTTGTGCTTCCCATCAAATTGGATGTGCAAGGGAAAGTCGGCTGTCTCTTAGGCCAAAGCTAAATGCCTAATACACGTATACAGCTAAGTGGGCGGCTTAGTAAACTCAAAGTCGGTTTGCGTTGGCTCTCTCACTGCCAACTCTTCTAGAAGAGGTGACTAGTCCGATATGCTCGTTGGACATAGCGATCCTGTACTCTAGAATATACACCACTTTTCAAGAGTTAGAAGTAAGAAATATGGCGACAGACGTTTGCTTGGACTACCTTCTGATAAACCAGACGGTCTTGAGAATTTCGAAGAGTTTGTAAAGCAAGCGACCCGGCTCCTGTCTAGTTCTGTCTTGTGATGGTTCTGAAATGACTTGAATATTATTACTTCAATTATTATGGTTTCCAAAATATTAAGACTCTTTCAAGATGGCAAACGATCAAATGATGGACTCTGTAAGGCGTGGCAGTGGGATCCGAAGAGACAAACTTGCTGCCGAGCAAGAATCTGAAAATAATTAGATATTATAATACAAATCCTAGGCATCACATTTGGGATAAAACGCAAAATTACCCCAAACGCTCACGAACCACTGCAGACTCCCTTGAATGTGTCTACAATCCACTCCAAGCAACAAATCTAAATAAATATGCTGCATGGACATTGCATTTGTATTGTATATGATGCAGCAACACTCTCAAATGTAGGTTTTTTATCGTTAATACTTCCCCCAGGGCTACATCTACACCATCGTTGTCACACGCATTTTAGATGTACAACTTGGAATAGAAAGGTTTGTCACAATAAAAATTCACTAGTTGTCCGGCCAGAAACTGAAATACGGCTAAGGACCCAGAAGGAATCAGATGAATTTTCATTAAGAGTCTTGGGAAAATAAAGAAATGCTAGTTCTTTGTTGTGTGACAACCATCTGGTGGACGGTGTACCAAGGACATCAGACCTATTTCCGTCGTATGATTAAAGGCCTTGATACATCTTTAGTACTATCTTTGGGAGTAATTCTTTCATGTAAGACATCACCATAGAATTCACCACTATATGGTGTGTGAGCATTTCTCGCCTGTATATAGGAGGCACGAGCCTTACCTTTTATTGCTTGAAGGATAGCGAGCATAGAGCTGAAATATGGACCCAACAGCCGACGAATCCAGATGGCGAAAACCGTTGAGGAGGTGACTCTGTATGCTATCTGGCATTAGATATTTTTCTGTAACGGGAAAGGTCCGGGTTCGAGTCACACCCGAGCCTCCTTCTTCGGTGACAAAAGCCCCTAAGTTTTCGTGATCGTCTTTGGGGATTTACTACCTACATATAGGAGATGAAGATGTGGAATTAAGTACTGACCTTGCCAGTAAATATGAAAAACCTATACAGTTCGGTGTCCGTCATATAACCAGATTGATATGTTAGGGGTAACCAACAGTATCAGCAAGTATACGGTCTTCGGTATCAGTCAGAAAAAATAAGTTCACTAGAATAATCACACACTGCATCGGACTGGTGAAAATGTTGCTGCCGTAAACGACATTGTTTTATACATTTGGATAAGATTTGCGTTATCCTTTAGATCCAACAGGTTGTATGTACTGATGGGCTGTATCTCAGGGGCTGTACAGTATATGCCAATGGTCTACAGGCCACAGGTTGTATGTACTAAAAGTTCAGACCCAAACGGTTTATACCGATATGTATCAATGTGCTGGGCCCTACACGTTGTATGGACCAATTATCTGGACCTCTTAGTTTGTGCTAACGGTTTGGATCCCACAAGTTATATGTAAATTAATGGTGTGGACGTATGCATTAATGGTCTGGATCCCATATGTTGTCTATACTAATGGTCTGGATACCACCGATTGTATGCATTAATGTTCAAGATGAATGATCATCTAGAACATTAATACACACTGTTCAAATTGAATGTACTGAGGCTGCGCATCCCACAGGTTGTATGTACTAAAGTACTGGATCCCTAAAGTTGTATGTATCAATGTGCTGCACCCCACACGTTGTATTTACTACTAGTCTGGATCCCACAGTCTGCATGTACAAATGGGCTGGGGGCTACAAGCTGTATGTACTAATGGTCTGAATTTCACAGGTTATATATACTAATGGTCTGGATCCCACAAATTGTATGCACTAACTGTCTGGACACCACAGGCTGTGTGTGCCACTGGTCTGGATACTACTGGTTTGTATGTATTGATGTTATGGATTCCTCAGGCATGTATGGACTAATGTCTATATCTATGTTTACTCTGCGATACCCCCGTTTCAAGTATCAGTGATATCAGACAATTTACAGCTAAGCATGTGCTTAAGTAAGGTGGTTGGATTTTTTTAAAATTTTTACTGTATGTGTGATTTTTATGCAAGCTTTAAATATTCGGGATATGGTGGTATACAGTTGGGCTTTGGACATTTAGATAATGCTTCCCTGTTCTCACTAACTTTTAACATGGCTTGGACGATTAAATTTAGGTTAAATTGTCTCGTGTAATTATTATAAACGATGGATTGAAATCTATAGGTGGCTGATAGGAACAATGTGACGCATAATAGTCAACAGTAATATTTTAGGGATTCCATACCACACAACGATGTTCTGTCGTGGCTTGCGGGGTGTTTACCAACAGATACAGACATCTTGCTCCTCCCAACAACCAAGGAGTTCGACCAGTGTCTTATAGCAGCATTTTAGTAACATTTTCCGTTCTGTGGTATAGAAGGATAAATGATCATCTGTACATAAGAGTATTAGTGTCCCTGTGTATGGGGTCTTGTTGTTGAATGTCTATAACAGGGATATTTTGGCCTTTGACTGATTGATTCACATTACATATTGTCCAGAAGTGTATAAATGTTTAGATGTGGGCTTATTAAATTTGAGCACTTCGTATACTTGAATACTTGAACGCGTTGATAATGCAACAACATGGTAACGCCCCCACCCCACTCAAGTAAATAAATAAATAAAAATAAATAAATAAATCTCACGATAAGTAAATAGATCTCACGATAAGGTGTAAACAGTACCATTTATACGACTTCTAACGCACAATAGCGTAACGTTAACACAATGTATGTTATCACATGTAGTACGCGGACATCACTGGGGATTAGCGTTGGGGGATTCAAAATAAATATCACTTGAGCTCTCACGTCCTCGCAGAGGATCATCTCAAATGTGACCTTTTGGTTGTTAACAGTTTATATGCATGTACTCTGTAAATTTCACTTTTGCAGTATACTCCGCCGTTGGTGATCACAATCGAACACAGTCCAGTAACTTCTCCATGTCACCAGCTAAATATTCCACTCAGAGGGTACATGTGTACAGATGCACGTGCTAAATACTCGTCACAAGTTCACAACCCGACCGTCATACGTAATTAAACCAGTATAACAAACAACAAATACTATATCCGCAAGAGTACATTTTAGATCGACTGCCCTCATCATTTTGAATTTTCCGTTATCATGTCCGCTGGCCAGTTCGTCTGCTAAACGAGCAGAGAAATCGCAGGATGTAGTTAATGCTTTCGCGGGCTTTACCCTTCCGACCCTGATCACTGCTCCGCCGCCTCTCGTCGTCCAGTGCCGCCTCGGACGCCCGCCGAGTCATGAGAGTCTCAAGGTGTTTCTGAATGGCGTTGCCGAGGAGTTCGGCATCAAAATCTGCACCGTAGACGTCCCATGTCTGTCCGAACTCATCAAAGACTATTTCCGGTACCGAACTGGGGTGACTGGCGGCATGGTCCGCCTGGTTGTCCTCCTCTCCAACGTCCGCTAACTGTTCCTCCCCCTCCCCGACACCGGACCGGGAGTCTCCAGTCTGACTGATGGCCGTCTGACTCAGCTGACCACCACTGGTGGCGCTGCATGTACTCTGAATACTGCGGCTACGCTGACTGTGTCTTCCAGATCCAAGCCGCTCTTCTAATATTACTTCCGGGTACTGTGAAGAAGTTGGGAGGGAGTCGAGCATTGGTGAGCGGCGTCCCGGGGAATGCCCGTCCCGTTCCCTGGTGGCATACTCGCCGTCCACGCTCTCAGTCCGGTACGACCGCGTACTGTATGAACTGGAGGATGACTCCACCGAGCCCTGTGGCTCCAGGCTGCTGCGCTTGTGCCTAGCTTTGGGGCTCTTTTTCTTGTGGTCAGATACGATGGCCTCGAGATCCTCGTTGGAGCAGACGACGCCTGCAGGGGCTGCGGGGTCAGTACCGCGGCTGTTCTGCATGATGGGCAGGCATGGCCGCCGGTCATACGTGTCCTCGCTGATGGAGCGGCGGCGGAAGGCATGTCTGGCAGCCTCAGCTGGGGAGATGTCCTCTGCAGCGCTGGTCAGGACGACGGCGGGCAGAGGCTCGGACTTCATGCGACCACGTTTCTGTTTGTGCACGTCTTTTAGCTGGATCTGCTCCACGTCCACGTCCTCTCCTGCCTGGGCTGCCCCCTGCCCCTGGTTGAGGCGGGCAGCGAACGCTTCCACAGACCGTTGACGCTTCTCTTGAATGATGGCCGCCGCCTGGGGCCACTCGGTCGCGGTGCTCTGGAACACCTTCTCCCGGATGGTATTCCGAATCTTGCTGAATATGTGACCAGGAGTATTGTTATTACCGCCGCCACTCCGACCACCACTGCCACCGGAACCACGCTTGTTCTTACTGCCTGACTTGTGGGAATCTTTGTCTGAGCCCGGACTGGGGACCGGCTTCATTGTCACCTGGTCCTGGAACGTGATCTTCCTCGCCTTGGTCTCACTGCTGCCCCGTCGGCTGCCTTCCCCACTCGTGTCGGTAGGGGTCAGCGCCGTTTCCCCGGGTTCGCCCTGACCAGGGGCAGCCGCTCCGGGGTCGGGCCGGCGGACGGGGGAGTCCGTGGTTGCCGGTAGCAGGCGGGAATTCTCCGTACTCACATCGTCGTCCTCCTCCAGTTCGGTGAGTAATCCCGGGGCTGTTCCGACAGCCGACCCAGAAGTTCGTCCACTGTGGTCCGGGATGACGGCCAGGGTGTGGCAGCGGCCGTACTGCTGCCGGCGCCGCTTTGCCCCGTCACTCTGCATGGCCGGGATCCCTTACTTCTCCCCCCTTCTCCTCGCTACACAGCGACAGCCGGATGGGGAAAGATTGTCACGAGCTGAGCTATCACGTTACAGGGGCTCATCTTCTCTGGTATATTATTGTGACAGGCCGCTGGCTGTGTGTTCCACCCCGCCTTGTACGTCGTCAGGGAAGCTTCCTCACCTGTAACAGACAATTGGAAACACGTCATAGCAAGGAATACCTATCGTGGCTGTTCCCAGCGGAGGTCTGCTTACGGCACGAATACCTACAGACCCCGGTAACGAAGCCTTATACTGGCAGCTGCTGATAATTAAGATCACTGATTAGAAGACGCTGAGTCTCACACACTCCTAAGGCTACGGGGGAAAACAAAAGGCCAAACACCTCGTCAGTGTGCCCAGGACAAATCACGGGTGGAAAGTGTACTGAAACCTCAACTTCCAATTGACACCCTTTTCTCCCAACATTTAAGCAGATAGCTAGTGTAGTGAGGAGGATCATAAACAAAACAGACTTCTGTATTATATTTAAATATGCCGTATTTAGTAGTTTGTATTAACGATATGAAACCTATGCACACATGTTCCCTTTCTTACAATTCATTATTACCGCCATAGTGATAATGGTCTCTCTCTCTCTCTCTCTCTCTCTCTCTCTCTCTCTCTCTCTCATCAAATGTTGTGACTCATTTTTTTCCCATGCGACCCACAGAATCAGTAGAATCATTTCGTGGGTTGTCCACTGGACACAGGATTGGTAATACCAACAATAGCTATGATATTCCACTCCTGCAACTTCTGCCCTGATGCATCCCACTATTTCTGGAATTCCCTTTCCCACTTTGGGTTACATCGACTCAGGCGGCAGATTGGGTCAGTTCGGGCCCCACCAGGTCGACTGGAGGCCAATACCATCTACATAGCCTTACACAGGCCATACACAGCCTCAACATACTTCAGGGAAAGCTGGACTGGGGTCAGATAACCCCTTTGTGTGATTTTACATTGAATAAATTGTTTGTCAATAGAGTATCTATAATAGTGCTGCCGTAATTACGTCTTTGGTTCCGTTATTTTGGATCAAAAGAAAAGAAAAGAAAAGAAGAAGAAGAAGAAGAAGAAGAAGAAGAAGAAGAAGAAGAAGAAGAAGAAATCACCACTAGACCCAGATAGCCACTAGGCCTCGTTAAACGTCAGAATCCAGTCGATCACTGGCTTGCCTCTCTCTTGAGACGGATACCACGGTTTTTTTCCCTGCATATTTGATATCGGGACCAGGGGGATCGATTGGGTTTTGAAACCCCGTCGTTCCCAGGGAAGCCGAGCACAGAAAGCCCCTGGTGGGAACCCGGGTATGCCTGTTGGGGGGTCGCGGCGAAAATGGTGTTCATGACGTCACAGAACGCCGTGACGCCGAGACTGATTGACTCTCTTTCTTAGCAAGAACTACGTCACACAGGCTTCCTGCTGGAAAGTTCCCCAAACTTCCCCTATACAGTCAGTACAGATCACATACTCCAAACACGATCTGAACTTGGTAATCGCTTAATTAACGTTCGCTTACATCATGGGGCTATACGATTTAAGTCAAACGCCTCATGATCATCCATGAATATCGAGAACTTCGAAACCTCTGTAAATGGCAGGGTCATGTCACATTGAGCCACTATCACTGTCATAGTTAACTTCGATTCTTCCCAAAAAAGGGCAGCGCTCTTCAAAGCGGCGGGGCCTGAACAGGTCGCACCCAATCATAAAAAAAAATTGACAAATCGAAGTCATTCGGATGACTTTTTTCCAACTCGACGTTCTTTCTATGGCTGTCAGACAGACATCATTATTTTTCCCGCCCGTTGCCCTCCCTCGCCTCACCTTACCTTAGACGGCCTGGATGGTTTCAAAAGTCGGCACAGGGACCATCGACATTAGGACTTTCCCCGGATCGACCGGTCGCTCATGGCGTTCTTTGTGTGTCCGATCTGGCAGCCTTTGACCAGTCCGTCAGTGGGGAAACACGCATGCCTCCTCCTCCTCCCCCTCCTCCTCTTCCTCCCTGCCCTGCCGGCAACACATAATAGCCCGGCATTTTACTGCAGGGATGGGGGGAGGGGGGACTCTACCCCCCGCCAACCTTCCAGCCCTGGGAGTGCTGCCACAGCTTTTGCAGTCCACGAAGGTAGAGAAATGGGGACGAGGGTGGGAGAGGGACTTCGTACTGCAGTCCATTACTATGATTACCATCTTCCGAGGGGATGGCATTCAAAATATGTCTCCGACCGCAGTCTGGAGTGAGCCCGTCTTGGAGCATTGTTGTGCTGTCTCAGACGGTGTCATTGATTGCTTGGCACGCGACAACCGTCACTGCTGCTGCTGCTGCTGCCTCTGCTGCTGCTGCCACCGACGGCCAGTCAAAGTCACATCACATCATATCCGGCCAAAGGCAAACGGATATTGCTGCTGCTTCTGCAATGCGCTGCACGTAACTCCCCGCTCTGAGTCTCTGACCAGACCAATACACCTCCCAGCGTGGAGGTGAGACAAGGAAAACCCAGCCCGGTGCAGTGTGGGTGGCCCTTTTACCTGCCTGTTTTCTCTGAACATTTATCTCAGTTCCAAGAAAAGGAACAAATACATATTCATATGCAGTAGGCGCGGCTGTTGTATTGGCCCCACTATAGATACATGACACGCCTCATGCCATGGAAACGTTAGACGTTCTTTGAGGAGGAAGTGTTTTTAGCTGCTGACGTTAGTTATCCCTCAGTACTCCAGTATACGTGATAACAAGACACACAACTCGACGTTTTACCAAGTCAGGACCTTCACAGAATGACAAACCATGCTTTACTTGTATCTAGTTATTAAAATGCCAGTCTTTAATTGCATCACATTAACATAAATTCATTTACGGTCGATTACCAGAACGTACATGATGCCATAATGTCGTATTATGCCACAACCTTTGACTGAGTCGGGCGAGCAATACACGTCAATTCTGCAATACTGTATTAGTTTAAACAATACATTGCTCTGTGATACTCTGTTATATTCTATTCTATCGTTTAAATATTACCCTCCCTCAATGATCATACCGAGTCGTATACATGTATATGCAATGAAAATTTATTGGATTTACCTGTGCCGCAACTGTACATTATCCATTATTAATAGCTTACAACCTATCCAGTCAATTCAGATTGAACCAGGGGACTCCCAGTGATATCGTGTTCGATCATGACGTTAGAGCTAGCGCTGTTGTTGTTGGTCATGTTGATGTTTTTGTTTATTTCCCACCTTGTAACAGATAGCTGACATAATATGTTATTATGTACAAAGTTTTTATAGCTGTAACCTATGGGTGATTACCCAATTACATTTAAAAGCTAAACATGTACAGCATATACGTGATGGAAGCCAAACGACCCAACATGTATCATAAAAATATTTCGGTATTAAAATTAATGCTTACACGCAGGGTGTGACTTGATTTAAAAATAAAATGTACATGATATTATGCAATAATTATCATGTGACAAATGCGAAGATGTTCGATATTGCAGAGTCACATGACTGTACGTTGCTATCTCTCGGCGTATTGATCGGGATGTAAATGATAGATCCAACCATTCAGCTACAGCTACTGAAAGTGATTTGATGGGTACTTGGTGCCTGCAAGACTCGCTGATTGACCGATCGCCTGCTTATAGGCATGCAGGCCTTGGCGGCTCAATTGCCTGAATATACCTGATCTGTGTTCCGACATATATTCATCAATGATATCGATCGAAAAGTTAATACAAAACTGCCGGTACAACCCAGTCTCTTGTTTTGATACAGGATATGACGGCTGCTGTTGCCATTTCACTCTTTTGTATGCAAACGGGATTCGTCATGATTTAATGGATGTTTACCACCTCGGGTTTCAGTTTGAGTGATTGGATATACATGGCTATCTGCGCATGCGGCAGTCTACCGTCTAACACAACATCTTCTCCCTCGCATTCAAAGACCGAGGAATCATTAAAACACCTGCTGCCGTAGTTTTGCATGACGGTAGCATCTTACATGAGGACCCAGAGAGTCGAGGAGACACGTCCCCCGCCTGTGCCCTCCCTGCGGACCGTCAGTCCAACCCCGGTTCCATACTGTCCCTTGCCCCGGCGGGCAGAAAGCTTTATGGCGTGACACGGTTGCCGATGCCACGGGCTACCGTTTCGCCGTGTCGTTTTTCATCCCGAGCAACCGTGCATATAACAGTCTCCATTTAGCTTTACGTTACCCGGTCATGGCGCCATATTCCGGGCCTTGTACAGCCGATCAATTGTCGGCGTGCTGAAAATCTACAATAATGTGTTCTCTGTCAACGCAATCTTGGGCCTGATACCGTTAGGATAGGAATTAATGAAACCGTTAGGACAGGAATTAATGTGTCCAAGCTTAACTACACCATAGCACGGTATTGGGCCACAGTGTGACTGAACGGGACAAATGTAACTGTATTCGGACTTATCAATATATTATATATCTCAGCACAGCTCAAATTAAAACGGTATAAAAATGTCGGAGATACGATTTACGTTATCCAATGCATAGCTATATTGAAAGGGAACTTAGTCTGCCAATAAAAACACCTAGTCTGCGCTTAGAGTTGCATTTTAACGATGTTAGCGATGGTGGTCCCATTTAATGTAGTTAACAACCAAGATCACAGATTTATTTGACGTTGCAAGCATTATCACCTGTTTTGGCACTGTATGACCCTTTTGGTGTTGATGTGCCGTTAAACTTTGATACCACCACCACCACCACCATCACAGATTTACAATGCAGTTTTCTGATCCAACGTCATCTCATCTCGTCCTTGACTAACCCAGCATGTATGGCTTTCTTTGTTCTGCGATGTCTTTCTTTTTATTGGTCACGTTTCGGTGTGGAATTGTTGACAATTGTTGCCTGTAATAATATAGCTATGTTCGTGACCTGAGGTTCTTTAGCGTGCATATGGCTTGACGACTACATTTTTTTTTTATTCTGTTCTGTGACAAGTCACAGAAATGCGACTGGTTGACAAAGGACCCGTGGCGTGACATAGGCGCCATTTACATGGCAGCGTAGATAAAAACAAGGGGTGCAACAAAACTGAATGTCTCCCCCAAAGGAGTAATATTAACGAAACATCCCCGACGGCCATTGTTTGATGACCACGCCATATATAATGAAAATTAAATGCAATGGAATGCAACAGGTTTGAGGCAATTTATCCAGTTTATTTTTTCTGTCACTGAAAGAAAACATTTGCGCAATAAATCTACAGCACTAGACCGTTCCAGTGTAGGCAGAGTGTAGCTGAAGGAATGGATAATTACTACAAAGTTGGTCCGTTGATAGATGTAGATGTCGGCAAACATAGGCATTGTGGGATCTTCTGACGGGCGGCAATATGTTTATCGCTAGGCGTAACCCGTTTCTTGCGACGTTGATGCTGTAGCTGTAACCTTTCGTTTCCTTTGCCATCAGCTCCATTTCCTGTCACTGACGTGAGCCGGTTCATATTCTACATAGCTCTTGCCTGCTTTCCAAGCCGACCAAACCTTTTAGGTTTCCTGAGCCCCCATGCACCAATGTCTTCTTCTGTGGGCGCCTCCCTCTCCAGGCAAATGGGGTTTTGAGGTAATGGTCGTTGGACTGTCATATTTGGCACGCACGCCCAACCCTGGTAAAGATGATTCGGTCAACATACCGTCTGAGTAGCTCTTCGCTTCCGGCGTCTCATCGTCGTCAACACCGCCACACGCTAGGACCGCCGTCGCCACCACTAACAGCAATAACATTACTATCCCCACACGACTAGTAGCTACAGAAGAAGCAGTGGTAGAGGATTACAAGGGAAAACCATATTGAAGCACCGTGCTCCATGCGATCCCCAAACGTCGAACAGCGGGCCGGTCATTAGCAATACGTTCATTTTTTTCCCATGCATAAAAAACGTACCGGTATGCAACACTACACCATTGACTCACCAAGTTGAGAGGATGAAATTGAGTTTCCATCCCGGGAAAATGTGTTCTGGTGTCTGGGGGTCTACTACTGCTGCTCTTGCTGCTGCTGTTGCTGCTAGTATACCCTAGGTAGCAGACAATATAATTCTCCGAGGAAAAGACAGTTTTTTTCCGCACACCGTATCAAGGCGTCTTCCGATATGTTGGGAAGATATAGGGGATGCGGAATTTTATTGCAGATATAAAATTCAGGCACGTTCACACATACAAATATTGTGCTATCAAGGTAGTCAAATTACTCGAGCTGATGATTGCTTTCCTTTGGATAAATGGCATATATATCCTATGAGATATACTTGGATAAATAGCATATATCCTGTGAGATATACATGTATCTTCTAGATAGGCTCAATCAACAATCTTTGAGATTACTTGATCAATCGAGTGATAAGCTCCCGGGGATAAACTATCATGCAGTGCACGGACAATGGCTGGTCTCCAAGTTCGGCGCGAGACTTCCGCTGTGGCAACGGAAACGGAAACTCGTCTCATGCCAACGGGACACGTGCTCGAGTATCAACAAACGTGTCCAGGGCAGAAAGTGGGCATAGCTCTCACTTGGGGGGCTTGCTTTTAATCAAGCTTCTCCTTGAATGTGTGCTAGTATTTCGTCGTATGCATGTACGATAGCGAGCATGGTACAGTATTCCGTGGATGCAAATTATCGTCTGCTACCAACGATCGAAGCACGAGGCGGATGATGACAGTTGTATATCATCATTACTGTGTCTGGCCCAGCAGGCGTCCGAGCACTACCGGCCACTGCTTCAGGGCACCAATTGCCGTCGTTTTCTCCCTGAGTGCATTGTAATCGGGGGATCGTGTCCCCGATGCGCTGGGATAATGCCAGATATTCCCGGCTAATAATGCGGCTTGTATCCGTGTCGCGGATGTCACATACATAATGCTTGATGAGGCATGGAAGAGAGATGTAAGCTCCTCGCACACACAAGGGAAAGAGTGATTGTTCTTTACTTGGCTACTTCTGCAAAGAGATCTAGAGACGGTACACAGTCGAGCGTTAATTGGAGCTATATGTAGAGGAACTGAAGTTTGTTCTCTCATAGGCTTAGCTGAGTGTTAGTTACATCGTCTATTGAGAAGAAGAAGAAGAAGAAGAAGAAGAAGAAGAAGAAGAATCTTAGCGGGTAATTGCATCTTCAACTTGCAGCTGCAGATTGCATTTGATTCATCTTCACCCGAGCATAATATTGGAGGATATAACTATATGCACCAAATTTGAAATACATGTACATGTACGTTGAAATACTGCATGCTTAATTTATAAATTTTGGTAGATTGACGTTGCAGCTTGGTCAATATTAAAAGTCAGTGTCCCAATCGATCTTATTGTTGATCTGCCAGAAGGCATCATATAAATGAATATATGAAGGTTTAAATCTGGTCCTTCTTTGAGTGCCTCTGGGGTCGTCTAACCATGGCGCTTGTGCCAAAGAATCGCTCAAGGCTTTGCCCCATCTTTATTGACCAATCTGCGTGTCCAAATTTCCCAATACCAAGACGACCCATTGCTGGCAATCTCTCGACTTGTGTGACAAGCTCGACTTGAGATTTATGGAAAGCAAATATCTCGCCCTCCCGTTGCTGTCACCTCCAATGGTCTTTACTCGTGGGAAGGTGGCGCGCCCCGGGATGCTGAAAAATCAGGGTCAATCAAATCCGGCAGGGGAGCTCACTGCCGATTCGTGTTGCGGGGCAAATACCCCGGTCTGTTTAGAGGTGAGGTGGTTTGAGTGGTGTGCGGGTCTTTGGGTGGGTTGTTCTAGCTTTCTCGTGAAGGGACGGACGAGACGGGAGCCCCCGCGAATCAAGTGATTTGTCGGGATCGATGCCAGAGGTTAAAGCGTAAGACTGCCAATATTATCCTGTTTGCATTGCCGGCATTGGCGTTGATGCGGTGGGACAGGATTTTAAGCAGGGAGCAGTTTTTCTTGTCTTGGGTAATCTACCTGCCCGCCGGCTTCAAGTCGAAGCACAGAAGCACAAGGAACGACTAAGAGATTGGCCATATATTTCCCATGCAGGGTTTTCCATCGATCCGCTGGCCACCACGGGTGCGAGAAAGAAATGAGTCTATAGGTCAGAAAAAAATCTCAGTCGCATCTGAAACGTTGCTTTAAGACAAGAACGTTGCATTTTCATTTCACAATCTCAAATCAATGCAAAGTAGTAGTTGCAACAGCAGCAGCAGCAGCAGCAGAAAGAACTGATTACGACCCAGGAATATATATCCTTTAACTGACTGGTTCGCCTGCACAAATTTTGTCTGCCTACTTTCGACATTTATTTCATTTTGGGGTAACGTTAAAAAGACTCCTTGTCAATACTGCTGATTAACTAATTGGGGGGTGGAGGTCTTTTCCATTAAATTAAAATGGGGAAAGGGGTTTGTGAGGTTTTATGCACCCTGTAACAGTCCAATGTAATGTATAGGTCCATGTATAGGTTTTCAGTGGTCTTTACAGTTGCATGTATTGCACTTTTTCATATATTGTTTGCGTCAATAAAAAATATCAACAGGAGGGTCTTCAACTTTGCTCTATTCGATGGTGTAGGTAAAAGGCCTTGTAATATTTCGGTAAAAATATTACACATGTAACCGTGATTATTCTGATTTGCATAAGATATATTATTACTGCTAGGAGGGTTATCTCCTAGCTATAATGACCCAGGACTAATGAACATGATAGCTCTTTTTTATTGGGGGTGGTGTGGGGGGGTGGGGGGTGGGGCGTAGGATGCATGTACCAACAAAAACGTTTGTCGAATTATTATGCATTACGACGCATT
>JAAUYG010105850.1_pt1 | contig 14879 bp, 11 predicted proteins | sample 7278091 | NCBI WGS metagenome assembly JAAUYG01 (sample SAMN14350201, study PRJNA611818) | marine sediment metagenome | isolation source: surface marine sediment (0.6m) | place: French Polynesia: Moorea | collected 2018-08 | reverse complement strand
TCATTAAGTAAACTTTTGCAACACTGACATACTCGAACTATTGTATCATTATGTGACAAGTCACATATAACATGGTAATAACAGAAATTGTACCCTGATCGTGACAGGTACGTTTACGGATAATGGCAATGTAGCTTTACGGATAATGGCAATGTAGCAAAGGTAACTTATCTTCAAAGTGCCATATACTTTTTAAATTTGGCATATCGCTAGAAAGCGTCAGCCTGTATTTCCCCGATTACCTGTTTTCTGTATAACGTTTGGTTGAAACTGAATGAAAACTGTTGCAGCAGTAGTCTTTTGAAAATCCTAAGATTGGAAATATATCAAATACAAAATGATCACCAAATGATCCCAAATTGAACTCAAAGAAGCATTCGAAAAAGTACCTTACATATATATGCAGTTCCTCGGACAGCGAATCCCAAATTTTCGTCCCTTTCGCTATACGAAAAACCTTTTTCAAGATTTCACATTTTAGGATTTTTTCCTTGACTCCCATGTTAAAATTTCAAAGTGCCACATTTTTTTTTAATTTGGCCGAATGCCAAGAAAGGTAGCCTTATTCTACAATAGCCATTGTTGTCATGGAGTTTGGCTGAGATCGGATGAAATCCGCAGGAGTAGCATTTTGAAATTTCCAGCACCACATGGTCATGTGTTGACAAAAAATCCAAAGTGCCATGATTTTGTTTAAATTTGACAGATCGCCAAAAACGTAATAGCCTGTATTCCCTCCTAATTACCACAGTACACACACTTTCCATAAAGTTTTGGCTGGAATTAGGTGAAAACTATGGGCGCAGCAGCCTTTTGAAAATCTTAACATCAAACATTTTACAAAGTGCACCGAATGACCCCGAACTGAACTCAAATAATCGGTCATGAAAAGTACCCCACATATGCAGTTTCTAGAACCCAAATTTCCATCCATTTTGCTCTACTATCAGCCGTTTTGAACATATTGTACATTAACGATTTTCCCATTGACTCCCATGTTAAATTTCAAAGTGCCCCGAAATTTTTAATTTTTGCCTGATCGCCGAAAAATTTATAGCTTTATGTTCCCTTATAACTACCTTATTTATCATAAAGATTGGATAAAGTGTACTGTAGGAGTAGCGTTTTGAAATCCCCCAGCCTCTTTTGGTCCTGTGTTAACAAAAATTCTAAAGAGCCATTAAAACTTTTAATTTTTGGTAGATCGCCAAAACAGGAATAGCCTATATTCCCTCATGACCAATATATATAATGAAAACTGTGGATACAGTAGCCTTTTGAAAATCTTAACATCGGACATTTTACAAAGTGCACCGAATGACCCCAGACTGGACTCAAAGAATCACGATGATCCAGAAAACATACAGCCTACTAGTATTCTAATTTATTTACTGTTCAATATCCATTTCGTATACTAGGGATAACAACGGTGCAGAAAAGTACCATGAATGATGAAGTCAAGTTGGGGGTGGGGGTGCAATCTTGAGTGGCCTATCTTTAAATGCATGTAATGATATGAAGAAAAACAAAAACGCTAATGACTCTCAACCTCGTTGGCTTATTTCGAGACATGAAACGTCATTGGTTGAACTTGTAAAGCAAGTTGACTAGGGGATGAAAATTTAACACGAAATTCAGGGAACACGAACATTTAAAAGTGGCATTTGTCCCCGTTAGGAACGCTTTTTCTGAAACGCTAATAAACAAAACACGGCAAAACCATAGCGTGCGGAGATGATCAAATCCAAATTTAAGAGACACAGTCGTATAGGCTAGTAGATCTTGTAGTACTCAATAAAGTGCATATAAAAAACACTTAAATGCAAGCGCCGAACACTTGATGAAGTTTTAATAAAATGTATAGACTACAAGTCTACATCATACATGTAGCAAAGTAGTAGCATAGTCAAAACAGGAAATTATAAAGTTTTACGTATTAGGACGCATTTCACTTCCCCTGAATAGAATTCTGGCTGAAAAGACCCCATATGTAATGGCGTGATCTACTCCTGTTTTACTCATGTAGGCGCTAGGGCCTAGGGTAGTAGGTATCTAGTAGTCTACTACCAGTGAGTAGGCTTACTGCCCAAAATTCCCGTTGGCTTTCCCCATTCATGATTCATATATGCCCCAGGTTTCTTGACTTTATCACTGTTTATTAGCGGGTGCCCGGGAGGCTAATAGCGCCGTAAATAATGCATTGGAGAGAAAAGGATAGCTACAAAACAAAATGAAAGAAGAGATAACAAAAAAGTGTCACCAACCGGGTTTCCCGTTCGTCTTTTGACACAAGCCCAGCAACAAGGCTGGAAATATCCAATAAAGCGCAATGTCCATGACTATGACGTAGCCAAAAGGCGCTCTTTAAGCGGATTATCCATAACCAACATCACTCGAGTCCACAACACACTTCAGTAGATTCCTCTATTTAACCATGGTAGGTAAAATACTAAGCTTTGCAGAATAAATCTGAGAACTTTTCAGAACAAATTTACGTCCTATTGAACGACGTCCTGAGAAGCAAATGGCGCCATATTTCCGGTTTTCCATGGTAACGAAAGCTGTTTGACGACAAAGTTTGTTTTAGGATGATTTGAGTGTGGAGTCTTAATATGCGCATAATTTGACGATCAGCTGAAGTTAATTTTGAAGAATTTATTTTAAAACATTGGCATCTGCACGTCAAGCAAATCCGTGTAGCAGTGGCAAGGCCCTTTGAAAACGATAAGCGGTTCAAATTTGGTATGCTGTGGCCCCGGGGCTGTGGCTGGGCATCTGCAGGTTTTTAATTCATAACGCAAGCATGCAGGATTGCAGTTTTGTTCGGGCACCACAGCCCCCGGGCCACAGCCACTGCAGATTATTGCTAAAAGCAGCATATTGAGATACCGAAAACCAAGCGTACATGAATATACACTACACAAAAAAAAGTTAAGGATATTTAGAAATTTTCTAGATGTTTTGTGCGGTTTCGTGAAATGGCTTTAATTTTAGTATTTAAATCCAGATATTGAGAAATATCCTTAACTTTTTTGTGTAGTGTACATGTACTGGTAAGTCTAAGCTCAAACCAATGATCTTGGGGAAGGTACCCCCGGGGCCTATCTTCTGTGAACATCAGATGGCAATTGTACTAGGTTTCCCACATTCGGATTACCCGTGGCGCCTTGAAGCGTGTAAGCGGGTGTTATACGAGCTCACCTGCAGGTGACGGATGTAACAGGTCTGCCAGGGGTAATAATATGTAAAGCGCTTTGAGCTAGCTTCGGCAAGAAAAAGCCCTATATAAGAACTGCAAATTATTATCAGGTTGCCTTAAATTCAGCGACTGAACCTTAGAAACTGTACTGTAGTTACAGGTGTAGGTATTAATAGTTATAGCAGAATTGGATTACATAATGTCATTAATCGCAACCGCATTCCCTGTCATGTGAATAAAGACAACACTGAAGACATTATAGGACATGGAACGAGGACAAAGAACTTTATTTCCTCACAGACACCTTTACCCACACCAGACGGCACACACGGCAACTGCTCACATACACAGAGAGACGGCTTAGCATACAGGGGGGTTGGTCACTCGACCGTGTAGACCTTTCTCCTATCAATTTACTGATATTAATACAAGCAGTAGCACTCCCCAAAGTAATTCTTCTTAGCATAGAGTTGGCAAGTACACAAATATTTATTCTGTAGTAGAGCAGGGTTCAGGTAGACCTGTTTAAGTGCTTGATACTCGGGGATATATTCGACCTCAACTGGCCTTAAATAGCAGAACAAAGTATCGATGTAAAACTGCAACCCACTAGCAAGCGACATTAGCAGCATAATATAGGCTTCACCTTGCACAGCAGAACTCTCTTGAAGATTTCCTGCATCTCTAATTTTATGTACACAATGAACACTGGGGGAACAATATACCCCATTTCATGATACTACCTTGCCAAGCCAAGCTGCCTTCTATCTGTCCGTATCACCAGTTTAGCACATCGACAAAATACTTCTCTGAGCATGACCAAGACATTCTTTGCTTTCTTCATAAAGTGACCAGGCAAAGGTGAACTAACCACTTTGCCTCATAGTCACCGCAAACACAGGCTTCCAGGCACTCTCAAACTTCCGTCATTTTCAGACTCGATTTTGATATTTGAAGTAAAACTTATGTCCATACACAAGTTGCACTCAGTCTAGATATATATATTTTAATAGTCTATTAGAAAAGCAGTGTGCTCATGCCTCCCATTTCGCTTTGCTCTTTCACGAAGATCTCGAAGTACTGGTAGATGATGGTAACGGCTAACAAAATTCCGGTTCCGCTGCCAATGGCGCCTAGAAAATGAAGTGAGGCAAATTTAGGGTTAAATTGTAGCAAAATCCAAGATATTGTAGACCATCATTGCCACCAAACAGATTCTTTATGGCAAAGGATTTTTTCATGAATACAAAATACACCTCTTTTCTCCTCAAAAGTCCGTATAGTACTAGCCCCCGTTTAATTATATCTAAATGGTGTTATATCCGGGTCAGGGAAATCGTCTTTTGGATTGCTGATCAGGGAAACTTACTTCAGTGTTACTAGTCTGGGAAACTTGCTTCAGTGTTACTAGTCAGGGAAACTGGCTTCAGTGTTACTAGTCAGGGAAAGTTGCTTCAGTGGTACTAGTCAGGGAAACTGGCTTCAGTGGTATTAGTCAGGGAAACTGGCTTCAGTGGTTATTGGCCAGGGAAAATAGTTTTTTTTTTTTGTGCTACATGTCGGGGAAATCATCTTCAGTGTTACTAGTCAGGGAAACTGGCTTCGGCGTTGCTAGTCAGAGAAATCACCTTCAGTGTTACTGCTCCAGGAAAATGGCTTCCATGTTACTGGGCATGGAAATTGGCTTTTGTGTTCCTGGTCAGGGAAAGCAGCTGCAGTGTTACATACTGGTGAGGGAATTCGGCTTCAGTGGTTATTGGTCAGGGAAAACGGCTTTCATGTTGCATGTCAGGGAAATTGGCTTCAGTGTTACTGAGCAGGGAATTGGCTTTAGTGTTACTAGTCGGGGAAATCGGCTTCAAAAACTGGTCTGGGAAATCAACTTCAGTGTTACTGGGTGGGGAACTCCGTTTTAGTGTCACCAGGTCAGGAAATCTGCTTTCATGCTACTAGGTATGGAAATTGGCTTTAGCGTTACTGGGTTCTTGTTACTGACCGCATGCATCAAGTGGCTACTTGCTGAAACCTACCAATGAAATCTGCCATGACTGACAAAGCTCCAATACAAAGTCCACCGAAAGCTGCGGCTGTGGGGATGTAACGGTTCAGTTCATGGATCATAGACTTATCACGGTAACCACGCATCATCATCTGCTGATCCTTCAGCTGCTTCGCTACCTGGAAAACACCAGAACGAGAAAGTATTAATTTCCACAGGATGCTTCCCACAACTCGAGGGATTAAATTTCAGCCAGTGCCATTTAATACGAATGGTCCCATTCCATGATATTCTCGAAGTCTGTGGCGTTGTCGCAATCCCAAATGTTCTCGAGTACTGGTATGTAGTGGCATCTCAAAATTCCTATCAGATTTACAACTGGTTCGCGTTTCAGATACAAGACCATGTAACTAAATCTCTATGTTTCAGCTGCAGATGAGCAAATTTTCCAAATTGTGGTGGTGGGCGCCACTGGGCGGAGATGTTTAATGTAGTACAGTACACACACTGTATGATAAACTCATGTGGTTTCGTGGTGTAAGTGATGGGAAGACTCCAGCCTAGCAATGTGTAAAAGTTTCAGCGAGGTAGACTTAGCCTGTGAGACAGTGGATAATGAATAAGCATAAGGCGTCTCTACGGGGCAAAAGCACAGGCGGCAAAAGGCGCTACTGCCAGTTAAATGTGAACGCGTTAAAAGGCGCTTATCATAAGACGTTCCTGCGGAGGAAAAAGTTAAAACTACATCGGTGGGCAAATTGGATGCTTATAGATCGAAGCCGGGGAATGGTTAGCACAGTTCCGCCACAATAAAAGTAAAATACTCAGACTTTGGCTACATTAATTCCTAATTGCAGGCAATTTTGACTTTTGGTGACTAGCGTAGTCCAACCACACAGGCTCATTCAAAGGCAGCACAATGTCAGAGTGCTAATGTTTAAAATTATACATGTACTTATGGCCATGGGCAGCAGTTAAGGAAAATCCGCATGAGCACAGTCACCTACATTTTCCAGATTTTTTTTGTTTCCATAAAATTCCAGTGAGCCACTTACATCTTTTGCGCTGGATCCAGAAACTTCAATCCATGTCTTGGAGAAGAAGGCGCAAGACCCCAGCATAAAGATGATGTACAGAACCGCGTGGATTGGATCCTCAACCACATGCGACAGCGTCTCCGGCGGTGAGAGATAGTAGCAGATGCCACCAATGGGGTAGGATCGGGCGGGGCCGCCACCGCCGACATCGGCCCATACTCCCAACAAGTTGATGAAGAAGTTCCCACTAAACTTAGCTGCCATCATCTGTGAACAACGGGGACACAAAACATTATGGATTAATCACTTGCACTTTCTTTTGACCGCTTAACAATAAGCATTTTTTTGCGATGCAGTGCACCACAATGTCTGTCAAAACCTACCCTCGACTGGGATCGGAATGCTTAATTTTTTAGGAAAATTTCTATGCATTTAATATAAAAAAGGAAGGATTTCCTTCCGTTGAAAAACTGTCCTGGATCGAAACTCGAATGCTTAGTTTGGGACAATTTCTATTTATTTAATATAGCAAACAAAGGACCTCATTCTTGTATTTCTAAGGGCAAGCCGAAAGACTTTATTCTTAGGTTGCCTAAAGCCGCTTGCACAGTAGCTATTACAATATACTGGATGGTCATAACGTAACAACAATCTTGAAATACATAATTTTGATAAGATTTAGGGTAAGATAAGGCACTAAGACAGACATGCCCCCCTCCCCCGGATGAATACCTACATTACCATATGAACCTCTAGTGCCAGAATGCCCACCACTAAATATCTCGAGTTATGCAGTGGCGTCCTTTAGCCAATGACACTTAAGAAGCTTCAGCTATCATGAGATTCTGCCACTTTTGTGCATCTTCTATTCTGCCACTATTGTGCATCTTCTCTTCTTATGGGCATCTCCAAGAAATTTCCAGCCAAAGGGTTTAAAATACTTGCTATTAATACCACCCTTAAAATGTCTACATAGATGTTTTTGGTCTCAGTCATGATAAAAATAACATGAAGTTTTACCACAGCTGACACTGGATATGGGTAGCTGTTCCCGAGTTTTCGGCCATCATGTCACCACCGCCGAAGAAGGCCAGTGACAGCCGAAAGCTCAGCTGCCAATATCCAGTGACGAGTCTCAGCTACGGCAAAAGTTTATGTCACATAAAATGCATTTTACACCACTATCCTGGCACACACGCACCTGTGAGATAATGTACAGATTTGACACCAGGGCGCTCTGTAGAATGATTGGAATGTTCGATGTGTAGAACAACTTGATGGGGTAGCTGCTGTACTGGCCACGATAACGTGCCGACTTGATTGGGAGATCCACACGGAAACCCTGGAATGGTCAATTACACAGGACGTCAGAGTTGTAACTCTGGTAGGGGTTTCTGCAATTATGTAACTTGGTATTGTACTACAGGGAAATACTGGAACCTAAAATATATTACTGGAGCTTCACACCAATATGATCAGATGTCATGCTTCTATCACTACATAATATTCATGCCAACTTATCACACAACACCTTAATTGCAACACCTTACAAACAGACCATTCAGTCATTGGAGAAATAAGACCAATCTGAAGCATGTGTCTGAGTTTAGCAAATTGTGTTCCTGAAGCAAACCCATCAGGACACGAACAGTTACTCGCCTGGAAATATATAACCACCGCGAAAACGAACACTGTAGCCAGTAAGTTCATCAAGTTCGGCAGGTTCTGACGATAGAATGCCTCCCTCAAACCGCGGACTTTGTCAGTTCTGGTCGCCAACAGGTGGAAGAGTGCAATGACTGCACCTTCAAACTCAGTACCTGGAAGTATAGACAGCCAATACAGATACCAAGCAGGCATCCAAAGCGGTGGTAACACAATTACACTAATGTATCTAAACTACCAGTATACCATTTTTATGACTAAAAATAAACTTTTTTTTTACGTGGATATAGCTAAAGCGAGATACCCGACCAAGAAAGTCAAAACAATAAACCCAGTAAATGACACTTCGGAAGGCCATTAAGTTTAACTGTATTTAACCAGCCTAATCGAGGTGCTTATTTTCAAGGCACAAAGCGTGCTACACTATTGATTGATCGATTGATTCAAGTCTTTAACCAGTATTCTACAACAGTGGCACAAGACCGTAGTCATAATGTGTACCAAATGGCAGTAAATTTGCAAGGCAACAAAAGACGTGTGAACAGATGGAGATAATGACCACCTACTGTATTACAGCAGTCAGACTGTCCAAAAGCCGTGCAACATCTGTTGCCACATGAGTCCAAGTGCACCAGCTATTTCTAATACAAGAACTACGTTGAATAAACCTTAAGGAGCTACACAGACTCAAGTAGACCAGCCACAGAATAGTGGCAAAATACTACTGTAGAGCTACATGCATATCCTTGCACATGTTACAAGCAGGCAAAGCAGATTCAAGGCAAGGGGTGCCAAACCTAACCACTGCAAAAAAAAAACAACATGGCAAGTGGGATTCAGCTGTTTCAATGTTTTTTTAAAGAACAGGTACATGGGAAGAAAGCAATGTTGGTGAGACTGACCTCTGCCAGTGTTAACAGTGGCAGGGCTAAACGCCTTCCACACGATAGTCTCGCAGATGTTTGTAGCGATGAAGAGGGAGATACCAGATCCAAGCCCATAGCCCTTCTGCAGTAACTCATCCAGAAGCAACACAATCAAACCGGCCACGAATAGCTAGAATAACAAACAATAAGCTACTGAATGGACACATTATATACAGAAGTTTACAAATAGGAAGTGCACCAAAAATTTAAAGTTTAAAACATGCACTGAGAATTAATGTCAGAATAAAGTAAATCTCAGAGGATCATATCTTTTGTTGAAAGGAACAAAGTCTCTACAAGTTACAATTCAGGACGGTAATGTTATCTTAAACATGTTTTTTTTACCTGGATAACGATAAGCAGACAGACTCCGGCTCCAATCTCAGCTGGCTCTCCATACATCCCAGTCATGACGTACACAATAGCCTGACCAATAGTAATCACCATTCCAAACACTGCAAAGACAAAACCGCTGGCCATAAACTTTCACTTATTAATCGCATGTCAAAAGGGCGGGCAGGCAGACTCGAAATAAACACTATCACGGTGATGAAAATTTCATTCAGGAAAACCAAAATTTATTGTTGGGCTATAATCAGAACGGTCCAAATGCCACAAAGAAATAGCACCATTGGAGTAATTTACCATTTTGGGACAAACTTTCGAGTTTCAGGATGGCTAAAATTATAGTCTGCAATGGTCTCAAGACTACAGTTTAAGTTAATTTCGAGGTCAGGGGGAGTCGATGGAGGGGAAGGGAGATAATACCAAAGAATAGTCTAAATTACTATCTATTTAGCACCAGGAAAAATTTATAACACAAGCACTAGTTATTTCAAAGATGCCTTCCATGCTTTCTGAAGCAGACAGATTACACAGTGTTTATATAAGTATACACTTACACTTTTGTGCACCATTGAACAGTGCCCTGTCTTTGGGAGAGTCACCAACTTCGATGATCTTGGCGCCAGCTAGGAGCTGCATGATGAGGCCAGAGGTAACAATTGGAGAGATTCCAAGCTCCATCAGAGTACCTAAAAGCATACAGTATCAATGGTGAAGTAACCTTTAAGTGACCACAAGATATCAGTTAACTAGTGTAAACTCATGAGTTCTCTGAAAACTAACACCCCCCACACACACACACACACAGTCAGACGTGTGATTACCAATCCTTACTTGTCGAGATACCAAAAGTGAAAACCTCACAGCCTATCGAAAGACAGACACAAGCATTTTTTTAGAATCATCTTAAGGGTGGCTTCGGTTTATAACAGCATGTTAAGAATGTTCTCATGATGTTTCTGAACAAAGTGTTCAAGCGGTCAATTGGGCTAAGAAGTTAGAAGTACATCGCTTATTAACAAATTTTGGGATCCTAAATACAATAAACACAATGTTAACCGTACAGTTGCAAGTCCACATGCTTTACAGTAACAGTGATAACCTTACTCAGCCTCAGGCCATGTAATAAAGGCATGGTTATGAACTAATTTATCTCAAAACTTTACCTCTGTTGGAGGCCAGAATAACTCTCATCCAGTAGAAAGGATCTGCCGAGTCTGATGACATGATGCCGAAAAGTGGAATCTGAAGGAAAATAAAACATGATCTCTAGTATGCAAATGTGCAACATGTGGTAGCTGAGTATACGCTCTCAATCCAGGATTCACAAGTTTAAGGACCAGGAAAATTTGACTTCTATGTTCCTGAAATGCAGGGGGTCGCCAAAGTGCTGCATGGTTTGAGTGAATTAGAGGGATAAGCATCATAAGAGCACAAGCATAAAACATGACTAGACAATATTTATATCTTGGAAGGCTACAGGACTATATGATCTTCAAGACGAAGCTGAAGAAGGCACTAAAATCTTGTTGCGTTCACTTAGCAGAAAAAGCTGTTAAAATACATTCCAGAAGAGTCTAAGTATAAACTGTATATTCTAAATCTAATGTGACTTTGTACACAACAGAATATGGCTGTACCATTTTTACTACAAGTTAATCAATTACAAGGCATAATTTTTATCCTTTTAGCTCAAGCTTACCTGACAACAGACCAGGAAAATGAAGAGCGTAATCGCCGTCCATAATACCTTCTCTCTGAACTGGATCTACAAACAGAGAAAATTCTATGTAATCACCTGGTAAAGCACCAGTATGATCATCATGATTGTAGCTTAAAATATTTAGTGGAACTTTGCTAAAAAAACTATGTTAGTCACCTAGACTTGCAACGCCAAGACAAACACTTCACTATTATTTTGTCACTATATCATATTTTAATGTCAAAATGGTATGTAGTCCTCATATAGAACTTTATCCTTGTGAGACGCTGTAAATGTTCTACTATATGAACTAGTACACATTTAATTTAAAATATTGCAGATACCTTCAACCAGCTTCAACTATACCACAAGGTTTAATTTGATTTGAATGTAAAATCAAATTAAACCTTGTGGTATAGTTGAAGGTATCAGGCATGGCAGGTAAGCATAATCATAATTTCAGTCAATTCCATACACTTGTTTATTCCAAATAAAAGACCATTGTCTTCAACTCTTGTACTCGGATACACTGGTGCTCGGCATCACTTAGGTATACAGTAAAAAATGAGATTTGCACTATGCCATAAACAAGCCTCATAAAATAACTAATTTTCTGTGCTTACCTTTCGTTCAGGTTTCTGAACTTCTGGCAAAACTGCACAGAAGGGTTTTACAAACTCCAAGAATTTAACTGAAAAGGGAAAAGAACGTGCCTCATCATACGATATATCCATAAACAGTAAACGGCATCTACAAGAATGATTTATCTGTAATAACCTAAAATAACTGACAAACAGCTGTGCCAGCTTTCTAATATTACATCAGAATTCAGCTGCATGGATACAGCTGAATTGTGATCAAATAGAAAACTGACAAATTCTCAAAAAACAGAATACCTTCTGGCTACCGTTAAGAGGATACTGGTCTTAAACATGCTAACGCCGAAGTGACAGCAACTGTCGAGAAAGACGCGTCATGGGCTGGTTGAGGAATTTCCTAATTCTTTGCATCATGCTAGTTCACACATTCAACCATATGGGGGAAACAGCCCCGGGGAAACAGCCAAGCCCCACACACTGACACAGTCGCATGCGAAATAGTTTTCACAAACAATGAACAGGTGTGAGTACTGGTGGCCTGAATTCAGAAAGAGAAATACCATCAGTTACCAAAGAGGTCGATCTGTGGAAAAGATTAGTCGTGACTTCACCGAACTCCGAAGCAAACGAAGCCAAGTCAACGAAGCCACTCAACCGACACTGACACTTGGTTTGGCCACGTCACAATTCTTGAGCGATCGGCAATGTCAAATTTCTTTTTACAAAGCCAGCCATATGGCCAAACGTTAACGGTACATAAATAACCATGTCGATACTTACTCCCCATTCTGTTATGGAAACGCTCTCTCCTCTTGAATATTTCGTTTCTTGCTAAACAAACTGGAAGTTCTTACAGATGTTACCTACGGCCACAGCCGCTTAACATGGAAAAGGTCACGTGACGCGCAACGAATCACCGAGCAGTACGAATGAAAACGGAACTGGTTAAATACGAAAATGTGGTATTGGAATGGGTTTTCGATTACAGCGTTCAGGTTTGTTTTTTCTGCGGAAACAAACGCGTTTCATAATGATTTCTGGCCTTGGGTCCCGCGGTGCGGGAATAATAGCCCTAATTGCATACTCATTAACCCGTCAGACAATGAAGGCAAAAACTGATCTGCCTGATTTCTCTAGCCGGCAACAGAATTCAATTATCGATTTACATCCAGTATATATATAGATATTCATTTGTGATGAAAGAAATACTCAGTACAAATAAATAGGTAAATAAATAAATAAATAAATAAAAAACTGAATAACTAAAAAATAATTAACTGACCAGCTAATTAACTAACTACCACTAAATAAATAAATAAATAAATAAATAAATAAATAAATAAATAAATAAATAAATAAATAAATAAATAATAAATAAAATAATAAATAAATAAATAATAACTAACTAACTTACTAAATAAATAAATCACAGCATGGCACATTACCATGCTCAATGAGCGTATTAATTACTGACTATGCAAATGATATGTTTAGTGTTGAAATAAAAAAATGTTCCTCACTCATATGCCAGATAGAAGATTACTAAACCAAGTAAGAACATATGTTGGGAATCGGGGGTAGCTCATGGCTTAATCCAATTGTCCAAAATAAAATGTAGAAACGCTGTATTCATACAAAAAATTGGAGTTCTGGACTGAACCATGCCATATACATATATTTGGAAACACTTGTCAGAGAAACAATAAGGCGGCACATGCTGGGCAAAATACTTTGACAGAAAGGCAGTTTGGATTTATTGGAGGACGATCAACCGTACTTCCGCTACTAATTAGAGTTATGGACGAATGGTCAGAGATACTATAGACTCAAGAGGTATTCTGGATGTCATATCAATGGATTTCCAAAAGGCATTTAACAAGGTCCTACGTCATAGACTTCTACACAAGTTACAAAGTTATGGCATCACAGGGAATGTCCTGCTATAGATTAAGAATTTTCTTCTTAACCGAACACAGAGGGTCTCGATGAATGGTAGCCAGAGACGACGTTCCCAGCTCAAATACACTTTCTGATAGTGTTGAGCGAGGGGAACTCGCTCAACACTATCAGAAAGTGTATTTGAGCTGGGAACATCGTCTCCGGCTAGGTGAATGGCAGCCTCTCTACCCCAATACACATTCTCAGGGGAATCCCCCAGGGAAGGGTGTTAGGACCATTGCTATTCGTCATTTTCATAAACGACCTACTGGAACTAGCCAGTCAAGTGTTTATCTGTTTGCTGATGACACAAAAATAAATTCAGACGTTTTGGCTCACCAAGAGACCGAGAAATTCTTCAAACTGATCTGGATAGCTTGCGGAACTGGTTGTCTGATTGGCTCTTATCATTCCACCAAGAGAAATACAAAGTGATGACAGTCCAGACTCGGTACCGGAAAAGACATGAGAACCAAGATGCCTATCACCACATGTCAGCGTAATAACAAGCAGAACTAATTGTACTAGATAGAGTATTACAGGAGAAAGGTCTGGGAATTTGAACTGATGATCATGGTCACTTGGAATTTGGAGACCACATCGCGGAGAAAGTAAAGAAGGCAAACCAAACTATGGGACTGATCAGGAGGTGTTTCTCTCACCTGGATATGCGTATTGTTCTGTAGTCTTTTCAAGAGCATGGTATGCCCGCATTTACAATATGGGCAGTCAATCTGGTCACCGTCAATGTGAGTGTTATCCAAGTTTAACGGCACATCAACACCAAGAGGGTCATACAGTGCCATAACAGGTGTAAACTGCATTGAGATCATTGAGAATGTGCAGAGGCGTGCCACCAAGATGTTAACAGGAATGGAGAATCTCACCTGTCCAGAGCAACTCAGAAAGATCGATCTTCCAACTTTTGTCTATTGTCGTCACAGGGGAGATATGATAGAAGTCTACAAGCTACTCCATGAAGAATATGATAACGAAGTGACCATGCACCTCTCCATGAACAACAACCAGACCTGGCCCAACTCCTACAAACTGAGGAAGGACAGATACACCACCAAGAAATTCCAGGACACATTCAGACATCGCGTGACGGATCTATGGAATGGTCTGCCCTCTGATGTTGTGACGGCTCCTAGTATCTCCTCCTTCGAGCGTCCTCTTGACAAATTTTGGGCTTCTCAGCCTATCAAATGTGTTTCAAGGGTGTTAGGACAGGTACACATGGGTTAAAATCGAATCGACCTAATCGCACGAACTGGCCTTTTTGGCAAACTGATGTAATGAACTGACCAAATTCTTACCTTGCGAATCACGATCTGCACTCCTCACTAAAGAGCAATTAGCGATTTGGTGCCCCTGTTAACTGACGATTCGTGAGCCAGCCCACCTATAAATCTACGACCTGATGATGATCTTCTGTTAATGAGTGATCTGCTACTCACCATGGCTGT
>JAAUYG010021170.1_pt1 | contig 14886 bp, 8 predicted proteins | sample 7278091 | NCBI WGS metagenome assembly JAAUYG01 (sample SAMN14350201, study PRJNA611818) | marine sediment metagenome | isolation source: surface marine sediment (0.6m) | place: French Polynesia: Moorea | collected 2018-08 | reverse complement strand
TTGAATTGCATGAAGCCAGCATTATTTCATGATTTCCCATTATAATTTTCTCACAAGCACCGATGTCAGCCAAATAATGAAGTCTCTTCATTGTAGCCCATGTATATGCAATTGGGAATGATATTACTTTCATTCACTGTATATAAAAATATAAGTGTAGTTCTTATATTATTAGTATAGTAATATACGATTCATCTTGATTATTATTTCAATATGAAGTAAGAACTATTTGTCTTATGTTTCAGAAGACTCGCATGTGTTTTCTGACAGGCATGATGGTCATTTGGCACCAAACATGTTCATCATCATGATCACCTCCATTGCTGTTGGTTCGACTGCAGTCGTTGCTGTCATCATCGCCCTGTATTGTCGCATAACCGGTCGCAAGAGACACAATGGCTACAACACCACCCCGCAATCTGATGCTGACATCGAAGTAGAAGGGTTGCCATGGAATGTTTGCTACCATCAGAAGCCTGACAGCGGAGCTTTCTGTCGTGACCTACAGCTTGTTGAATATCCGCGAAATGACGTGGAATATCTGAAAGATATCGGAGTAGGGGCGTTTGGTCGTGTGTTTCAGGCCAAGGCCCCACACCTTGTGAAGGGTCAGGAGACCACAGTGATAGCTGTGAAAATGTTACGCGAGGACGCCACGGAACAAATGCAGGTGGATTTTGAGAGGGAGGCTGAGCTGATGCTTAAGTTCCGCCACCCGAATATAGTGCGCCTCCTTGGGGTGTGTGCAATCGGAGAACCCCTGTGTTTACTGTTTGAATACATGACTCGCGGGGATCTGAATGAGTTTCTTAGGAGCTGCAGTCCGGAGCATTTTATTGTGCGTAACCGGAGTACTGAGATATTGTGTCAGGATAGTCCCAAACTGGACCACGGAGAGCAGCTAGCGATCTGTCAACAGATCGCCTCAGCCATGGTGTATGTGACAGAGCAAGGTTACGTCCACAGGGACCTTGCCACACGCAACTGTCTCGTTGGGGAAAATCTCACCGTAAAACTCTCCGACTTTGGATTGACGAGACTTGTCGGAGAGGAGGAGTACTACCAAGGGAATGATGGAGATGCCATCCCTATTCGGTGGCTCCCTCTGGAGTCAATTCTGTACAATCAGTTCACGCACAAATCGGATATCTGGTCATTTGGAGTGGTGATCTGGGAGGTGTTCTCCTTCGCCGTGCAGCCGTACTCTCGCCTCTCTCTGGAGGAGGTGGTACACCACATTAAAGATGGCAAAGTGCTCTCCTGTCCTGATAACACACCGCAGGAAGTGTATGACCTTATGCGACTCTGCTGGTCCAGAAACCCGCAGAATCGGCCACCTTTCACCACAATATACGAGTCATTGACTAAACTGCACGACGAGTACCACAAAAAGAAACGGAAAAGTGACAGAGACAAGTTATAACCCAGGCTATTATGCTGGGGTGGAAAGGGCTTGGTGGGGGCAGTGTTCCATATTTAGGCTAAGAATATAGTCGCGCAGCATGCTCAGTGCCAAGCCATGCTTCGTCCACCGGTACCTTGCCCAGTTGCCAGCTATCAGTCGGGAAATTTTAATGTACCAGCTTCTCGCCATCATTATTGTCTTACAAATGTCTTGACTCAGTGAAGAACATGGATTTTTATGTGTGATGGTGGTAGCCTTGCCTTTGTCCCTTAGTCTTGATCAGTAAAGAAAACACTGCTATATATAAAAGTCCACTGCTGAAGGAATATGGACATCTTCCAGTTCACTCAAGGCTGAGTGTGTTATGCTCAAGGCTGATTGTATTATACATAGCCTTCTAGTTCAGACTGTCTCACATGCAGCTTTCACCAGCCTCAGCTGGTCCACAAACAGAACATGCATGCTATCTCTGGATACACTGTTATCTATACCCACCATGGATACCTTAGATTACTGTTTCATGTGGATATCTTATTGCTCTCTTATACTTAGGGGTTGTTGCAAGGGTTCAATAATTTCTTTTTTTGTATGGTTGAACCACTGTATGCCAGACGAACTTGCGAGCCTGCATGGATGATAACAGTGGTGAGTCTATACAAAAATAAATCTTTGAGCCGGTGTGATAACGCTATTATTAGCTACTTCATTTTAAGCAAATGTTTGCATGTTTAGGTGATATTAAGTCATATTTTACACAAAAACCCATTTTGATTATGTTGATGCGATTTTGCTCCAGACCTCTTTCATTTCATGCTTGTAGGGCATAGCAACAACCCCAGGACCTTGGTAACCATGGTAACACAGCCAAAAATAAATAATAGCATTATGTAAACATAGAGGGCCCATGTTTTTGCTTTTGGCTGAAAAACTGGCTGCCTTGGGTAATCGTGTGATAAAAGGTCATCATGCAGTTAACATGGTTGATGAATTTATCATATTATCATTCCTGTGGTAAAGATAAACAATAGGGGAATTTTGAAGGTATATAATAACAGTAATAATCCACGCCCTGGCATAAGCTTTAAGACGTTCATGCCAAGGCCTGTTAGACGTAAATGATTGACTTGGAAGTTTTACACCTCTAACATCATGAACATGTCTGAGAGAGCTTTAGCGCACTTGGTTATTCAAATGTTTCAAGGATTTCCAGAAGTGAGAAATTTGTTATACCATTTTACATGTTTTATACGCAATAGTAATTGCGTTGTCCATGGTCTTCATATTAATATTACAGTGAAACTTGTCTTGAGAGACCACTGCCATTGGAAACCACCTGTCTTGACAGACCACACATTTTTGGCAGAAGGGCCTACATTTCAATATACCACCAGAGACCACCTGTCTTGACACACCACATTTTTTGTGGCCAATGGGGTGATCTTTCAAGACCGGTTCTATTGTACATGTTGTATCAAGAATTTCATTTGTTTGGTACCTATTTAGCTGAAAACTTTATTTACCTTCTGACACACAGATATCAATGCAATTGAAACATTTCGGTCTCATCCTAACTTAAGGACCCTACAACCAGTATTTTCCAGCTAGAAACAGATGTCATGTTGACCATGACATTGCATACCTATACCATACCTATACATGTAGTAGATCTGCTTGCATCAACTTGTGTCCAATGCATGTTGCACTGTTTCCATGTATAAAGCTGATTGTCAACATGTTTGAAACATGTACGTATAATGCCGAAAGTAAAAAAAAAGTGTTTCAAAATACGTATTTTTTTCCTTGTGGTGCTAAACATGCCAATTTTTTACATGTCCTATGTACACTGGGTATTTGGTTGCCTGAAAAATCAATTGTGTGTGTTTTGGGGTGGGGGCGGGGAGTCTTGCTGTATCTGAACAAATATTTATGCTATTTCCATTTTAAATTATGGCACTAATGTGTTAAGTTTACGCTTTAACATGTTTTAACACCATTCTGCTGATCAGCGGGTTGCGAGTTTGCGCACAACCTCTAATAATTAAGCGCCTGGCCTCTAACAAAAGCCGGCTTCTAATAGGAGCCGGGTGTATGGGGATACTGAATTTGAAATATTAGCCTCCAATAGCAGCCGGGTCTAAGGCAGTTTCTGAAATTTAGTGCCGCCCGGGCGCTTATTAGAACTTTTACGATACTTTCAGTTTCTTAATACATCAGTCTGTATAGTCACTGCTCATGCTGCAGTAGTCTCCTCCTAGCAAATCCCCAGAGAAGTAGTCATGTACAAAACTGCAAATTGCACTCATGAAGGCCCCAAACCCAGTCTCACAATTCAATGCCTGTGTGTGGGTTTAATTTCAGAAATTTTTTGTTACCCAATTGGTACTACATGTGGACCATTAGGCTTATGTTATCTGTCCATCAAGACCATATCTCAATAAAATCTTAAGGCCAAAATTCATCTCATGAATGCAAAAGACAATGGTTGTCATGGTGATTAGTGAACTTTGGACTTCTTTTTATTTTTCTCGACCCTGGTACCTGATGAGGATGATGCAGATGATGTAATTCATATAACATGTATAATGGCTTACAAAGCAGTAGTCTCTTGGTTCCCCCCACCACCCTCTGCAGAGGTTACTCACGGCTAGGTCTGGATTAGTAGAAGGCAAAAGGTTAGGCAGAAAACACTAAATGTGTCAACAATTTAAACAGGACAATTAAAGGCTACCATATACACATTGATATATGGCCTCAATTTCTGGGCAAATAGGGTGCTGACACAATAGGGTGGTACTACACATTCTGGCAGACTAATTGGTCTACAATGACTGCATCTTCCCATATGGAAACATCCACCATGTTTACCATTAATCCCTCACTGGCAATGGTATTTTTCCATGAAACTTAAAAATTCCAGCATAAAAGTACTACCGGTAGTATATCATCGACCTTCAAATTGTTCCCAGTTCTGTTTGAAAGCCTGTGATTGGTGACAGGTTATTTTTTGCTGCCCCACCCTGTGCAGACTGTCCACCCACTGCTTGTCAAACCTGTCATTTTGGGACGCTCGAAAAACAGCAAGGTCATCCCCTGCTGCTCTGTCCTCCATTTTGACATGACACAAACATCGTGATAACATCCCTCTATATAGGCAGTAAGAGGGGACATGTCCTGGAAATTTTTTTTTTGTATTATATGTACTTGCTAGCTGCCCCGGTCCTGATCAGCAAATGTGGAGAGGTAGAACTTCTAATCGGGCAGGGTGGAGGGTATAAACAAAGCGGTATGCAGCTCCAGCTTGATGCAAGAGCAGGAACTAGGTGTGTCTGGGTCATTGAAAACTCTCGTGATTGAAGACGATGACGTCTACCCCCGAAAGCTTAAAGGTGCTGTTGGCAGGAGGCCAGGCGATACACATATATGTCGGTAACCCCTGGTGCAGCAATTGTTTGGACTCTACCCTGGCCAGTTTGCCTTATAAATAATATTTGATAATCGCTGGCTCCGAAAAAATGTGAGAATCTATACACTGAAAGGAATTCCACATGCCTGGGAGATATACCTGATATATGTATATATATAGATATATGCGTCTGGTATGCAGAGGCACAACCTCTGATCTGTAGTAGATGAACGTGAGTCCTTCGCCCTTTGCAGTGCTATAATTTGCAAAACTGAAAAGTCGTTGCGAGGATTTTATCTCGCAGCTACTTCTTTTGCAGAATTTCGGGCCTTTTTTCAGCTCTCAGATAAACTTAAGTTGATATACATTTCTGACCTCTGGTAATGTTTTTTTCAAGGACTCTTTAGCAGATTGCAGCCTTCAGAGCAAGGAAATGACGTTGGTGACACAAGCAAATAGTGATCCTTTTTAAGATTTGTCATGCCGCCAAGCACAGTATGATCATGGCTATAGATGACAATTTAATTGTAAACTCAACTGTCAACTGCCCTAGGTTGCCACTGCTTGAATAGGCCTATTTGTATTGTTTCCGAACACCCCGTCATTACTTGAATCCTAATTTTGGTGAAGCTAATGATTACCATGATTACATTCCGCTGATAGTGTAGCTCTTAAGGATGCATGTACATGGTGGAGGGGAGGGCACTTTTTGCTTAAATGCCCGGGCTTAAATGGACTTAGCGTCTTGTTGAAAGTAACATTTGGTATGCATGTATTGAATTCATACAAACATCTAGTGACTGGAATAACCAGGGATAAAACATGCTGAGTGTGGATGGATCATAACTCCAAACCATCAACTTGATCGATACACAAGCTATCATCGTATTAAATTAGTGACATATTTATTATGTTTAAGCCACATCAATTTGATTGTTATACATCTAGTTTGGTTGATATCTTCCTTTAAAAAAAATGTGAGGCGGCAAATTTTTTAAAAATATTTTTGTAGCAAAAGAATGTAGAAAGCAATGTGGTGGTGGGTTGATTTAGTCAGTATAATGCCTTGATGTATATAAATAAAATAGATTAAAAAATAGAGATCTGAGATGGGTAAAAGTGTAACTGCCAGGTAGTTTGGACAATATCTAGATCAAATGACAAGAAAAATTGTCTACAGATTGACAAATGCTTATGACATGAACAAGATTGTCCATTTGGAACATGTGTGGAACCAGTGTGTAAATCTGTGAATCTACATTTTGCCTGCCAGGTGACTTTGACCTCGCATTGCTATGCCAGCTAGCAGTTAATTGTTCAATTCACACAGCATTATCTAAGTTCCTAATATCTTACGCATACACAGCACTGGCATGCATGGATCGCGGTGACTCATATATATCATGCACATGCATGCCCTCGCATAACATAGTTTGTCAAAACAACAATGCTTTCTTTGCCTGAAAATTCCCAAATCAACCAGAATGCTCCGAATGGCTTAGTAACCATGCCTGCCCAGTTTGCAGCACTTGCTGTGATTCAAGCGCACCCTCGATACTCAGAGTGAACTCTCAGTCTAGGTATATAGTATACACTGCCTGACTGTAGTCCCTCTCATAAATGACTCCCTCAAGAGGATCATATACCCCTCTAGAAATGACAAATTCTTAGCAGATTGTATGTGATTCTCTCTCTCACTAAAGGACACCTCTCTCATAAGGACAGAATTGTTTGGCGGAAGGGGTGTCCCATGCATACAGGGGGACGCACCGAACCATATTGGGTGCGATTATATATTAATGGCAGGTGGAACACCCACGTGAAGTGGATTGGAAGTGTTGCTATATATAGTGTGCCCTCCAGGAATGATGTTATTGTCCATGTATAGGTTGTCTGTGTGTGTGTTAGCGTGTGTCTAGGTGGAGACGCATGTTTGGCATACCACAATGCATACCATATCAGGGTGCCTGGGCCCATTGGCTCCTATCACTGACCGCCTACTTCTTCACTTCCAGGTTTATAGCTGGGGTGTGAGCCATTGAGAACATACATAATGTTTATTTTAGTGACACCATGACAGCCGGGAATCTGACTAAATGGAAAAGGAGTTTGACACCTTCATAAAAGGTGACAGGAAATTGAAAGGTAACATATATACCCCGGTACACATTTATGCAAACTTGCTGCTGTCATTATTACATATACATGGTATACAGTCTTGCCTCTCTTAAAGGACACTCAACAAAATACACCTATCGAATGAGGACACCGGTTACTTGGCAGCACAGTACCAAGAATGCATTGATTCTGCAACCAAAGGACAGCTGTCTACCAAAGTCTGAATTATTTGGCAGACACGTCCACACTAGAGGGGGACTGCTGTATTAAATGCACGTAACAGGCCATATGATGTACTAGGGCCAAACTGCAAACTGAGTAGTAAATCAGCAAATTTCTTATTGTAACCTCCTGATCAGGAAAGAAGACCAGACTCCTTGCTCAGCAACAGTTTTCATTCTTAGCTCTGCTTGACTTTGTCTGTCGTGGCGCAGGCATCCGTCGTCTGTCCATTATAACTGAAGTTTCAAATTCTCAGAAACCGCTGCATGGATCCAGACCAAATTTTGTGGAAAGCTACATGTACCTATCAGCCATATCTCCAGCCTGTTTTTTGCTTTTTTCAAAATTTTTTATTTTAAAATTTCTATGATATTTTTTTTCTTTGGTTAACACAGGACCCTAATGGGAGCCAACATTTCAAAAGACTGTTTTTCCCACAGTTTCTGTCCGACTTCAACCGAACTTTATGATAAATATGTTAGTCATGGGAAAATATAGGCTGTCACTTTTTGGGGCAATCTGCCAAAAATTAAAAAGTTTATGGCACTTTGAATTGTTTATTAACATAGGACCATATGGCTGGAAATTTCAAAATGCTACTCCTCCTACAGTTTTCATTGTCAGCCAGTGAGGACACTGCATGGCTACCATGGAAGAATACAGGCTATTACTTTTCTTGGCACTCGGAATCGGTCAAGTTTTAAAAATTTTGTGGCACTTTCAAATTTTAACATGGGAGTCAATGGGAAAATCATAAAATGTGGAATATCTTGAAATCGTCTGGCTGCAGAGCGAAACGGATGAAAATTGGGACTCACAGTCCTAAGAACTCCTGATGTAGGTTACTTTTCAGGTCAGGTCATTTGAGTTCAGTTTGGGGTCATTCGGTGTATTTCTGTTGTTAAGATTTTTAAGAGGCTACTGCTCCCACAGTTTTAATCCAATTTCAACCAAACTTTATATAAAGCATAGTATTCAGGGGCCAATACAGGCTGTTACTTTTTTGGATGATCCGCCAAAAATTAAAATTTGGTGGCACTTTGAATTTTTGTTAACACAGGACCCTATGTGGCTGGCAATTTCAAAACGCTATTCCTACAGTTTTCATCCAATGTCAATCAAACTGCATGAGGACATTGAATACCATGGGGGAATACAGGCTGTTACTTTTCTTGGCAATCGGGCAAGTTTTAAACATTTTGTGACACTTTGAAAATTTAACATGGAGATTTAATGGAAAAATCATAAAATGTGCAATATTTTGGTATCTTGAAAACACCTGGCCGCAGAGCTAAATGAATAAATTTTTTACTCGTGGTCGTAGGAACTCTGTATGTAGGGTACTTTTCGGGTCAGGTCATTTGAGTTCAGTTTGGGGTCATTTGGTTCACTTTGCAAAATTCCAATGTTAGTATTTTCAAAAGGCTTAATTGCTCCGAAAATTTTCATCCAATTTCAACCAAACTTTATCGAAAGCATGGTAATCATGGGGGCAACACAGGCTATTACTTTTTGTTGTTATTGATCAACCAAAAATTACAAATTTTGTGGCACTAATTTCTAAGTCACTTAGAATTTTTTGTTAACACACGACCCTATGGGCTGGCAATTTCAAAACGCTACTCCTACAGCTTTCATCCAGTTTCATCCAAAATCTACCATGGGGAAATTTCTGCATCCATACTTTCTCTACCAGAGAAATAAACAAAGAAAAGGTAAAAAAGGTACATTCTGAATGAGACTCATCATTTTCATGACACAAAATTTTGGTGGTGGGTAGGTGGTATGGGAAGTAATTTTTATACCGGAGCTCCATATCTACAATATACTAAACTAGGATGTCTCATTAATGGCCACCATGTCTAAGCGGCATTGGTCTTTGCATTCAAATTGGTCACAGGAAGGGTTACATGCATGGATTGAGGATCTAATGGATTTGTATGGTCACTATACATAGGGGGCCACCAGAAGTGTTACTCACTGTGCACCACTGTTATTCCTAACAACCTGGTAATCATGACCATTGAGGGGTAGAAGAACGGCAGGTTTTATGACTACATGTATTAGTATTTCAGCGTGTTTTCTCATGGGAGTCTACTTATCACCTACAATCTGTCACTATCCTGTTCAAAGGTCAAGTTTCAGTGTCGATTTTCAAGAAACAGAAGTATGATGGACAGCAGTACAGCACCATGCAGCAACCTTCCAGGGTCCCACCAATGAGTTTAAATATAGGTGCAGCTTTTTATATACACCAAACTTTACACCTGGCTGTGTAGTACATGCTCTGCAGTATAATTCCTTGCTATTTGTGGAGGGATGGCACTTCTAGTCTGAACGAAAGTAACGCTTCAGTGTACAGTGCTCCCTGCATTTTAAGACCGCTCATTTAGCCAGGAAAACGTGGTCTTAGATTGTAGGTGGTCTTAAATTGGAGGGATATATACACCAAAGCACTCAGGGAGCTTACTATATTAATATATTCCAGTAACAATCCTCCCTTAAAATATTATAAGATTACCCCTATACAGTATTTTGCATATACAGCCAGTAAAGGGGGCACCACTGCTCACCATTACCACATGTTAGCAACTTTAATACCTGAAATGAGGGGTACTGGAGAATAACATCATAGTCTAAATGATGTTATGAGCTACGGTGGAGAGAAACTTTCTTTTGGCCGGACACTATAACTAAATCCTATCATGCATGCCAGGTTTGCACGGTACGGGAACATGATGATTTGCCTTTCTTGTAGCCAATATACGTGTATTTAAAATGTGCTTTGATATTTGAGTATGTTGTCCCAGATCAATTTCCAGCTACAATCACTAGATTTATGGCGAATGGCCTAGATCCAATGCTGCAATCATTTGTTACACTATTATGCTGAAACAAACTTCTGTTTATATGGATCTGAATAAAACATACAATACATACATTTAAAGCAGTCTTGCATTTTGACTGCCCATCCCAAACCTAACTGCAGTGTTAGGTGCTTCACTACGGCACCATCTCCCCAAGCAGTTCATGACACTGCGAGGTTCCAAACCCAGGGCCATGCTGGTCCAAGAATTCAACTTGACACTCACACATGCTACCACGGCACTACTCTAAGTCCCCATAAAGATGATTATTTCTGGTCTTCTCAGAATATTGGACTATATTTATGTTTACGAAAAACAGCAAGTAGGTGAGCTTATATATGTGGAAAGGAGCTTTATTGTCAATCAAAAAGCATGTAAAAATTCCACAGAAGCAAAGCTCATGAGACAGAGTTTCAAATGAATTAATAAGCTACACTAGATTAACACAGTGCCCCGATGTTTACATAAAGGAATCAAAGCCATATTTATCACGCCTTCACAGTGGAAAATTTTGAAATAAAAGGTGCAAAATCTACCATCTACTCTACCATCAAGGGACTTGCGTGGCAGCCTATACATAAGTTTTCACATTATGCATCCTTTACACTCGTTGTCATATTCTAGCCAAGAAACTTTGTGTGTAAGGCCGAACCTTATATGGAGCCATTGTGACTCTCTTTGCAAAAGAAGTGTAAAGTGAACACCAGAAATCATTGTACAGAGGATGTGCTCTTGGCAGCTTGCACTGACATCACAAGAAATATGATACCATTACATCATTGAGTAAATGGGCCTCCAAAATGAAAGCTTACAATACTTTACATATATAATTATTGGTTTTCACAATGGACTGCCAATATGTGTGGCAACAGTGATGGCAAATGACAGAGTAACTCAAGCTGCGTACCATTTGCTGGATCACAAATAGAATAGTAATCAAGCTGATCATGATCTTACTTTTATTGAAAAATAATATCCAACCAGAGGAATGTAATCCTGTTATGAAATATTTGCATTTCATATGGCTGCCTTACATATTTGGCATGCCTTTGGACAATACATATAATGTACATATATATTTTTTACAGAACCATCTGACAGGTATACATATTACTATATGCTGTTACATTCTCATAGTCATCATATACTTTCAATCCCTTAGTACCACATTTAGTGCAATGTCAGTGGCCTCATAAGCCAACAGTGTATTTCATCTTGAAACTTCGGCTGGCTCTCTCACTGGTGCGATACAAGAAATTGGTGCCGCAAATTGTGAACAAGTGCCCATCCAGTCCAACTGTGAAGATGCAGTGACTTTTGGGAATGGTCTTGAGTTTGTCTTCTTTTGTGACTACTTTGAAAGTGTTCTTGGTTTCCTGCAGAACGATGCCGTGCAGCCCCACCAGCGAAGGGTTCCTGGCCTCCGTTACCATGATGATGCTCCCGTGGTAATCGGCTTTCAGCAGCTTCATCTCGGCAGGCTGCATATTGTTTGGCTTCAGGGTTGAGATCTTCAGCAAATCCCGCATGTAATCCTTCCACAGTTCGTGCAGCGGGAGGTACAAATCGTAACAGATCTCTGAAGGGTCTAGTTTGAACAGCTTTAGTTCTTTCTTTTCCTTCACGGTCAGTTTCTTATTTTTCCCGTGACTGAGGTTGTATTTGCGTTTCGGCACTGCCGGTTGATCCAGTAGAAGGGACTGATGCTTTAACTCTTTGCTCTGTGTTCTATCGTCCTTGCCTTTCTTTGGTGGCATGGCTTTACTGAGGAAAGACTCTACTAGCTCATCACTCCCTCGTTTGCGTTTCTTCGCAGTGCTGGTAGCTGTGCTGCTGGAAGGCAGCGGAGTATACAAGAGTTCCTCAGACACTTGACTGGGGTCCATTTCTCTCGGTGTCACCAGCAAGCGTGGTTCTGCAGCAGTGTTATAAGGTGAGACAGGATCTGAGGACTCGTGTCCTTCAGGGCTAGTGCGAAGAGGATTGGCTTCTGGGTAGGGATCTTGCTGGCCAGTGCACGAGCTAATACGTTGTGGCCTGACTGGAAATCAATTTTACAAAGAGGTTATTCAGAAACATCACATATTGACGGGGCTGAAGACGTAATATTATTGATAAGCTCTAGAGTCTACAGAAGATACATCAAGAAAGTTATGAAGGAAATATGTTAATGGCAAGACCCGAAGACTCATTCATACTCTGACAAAGGATTATTTTGTTTTCTCATCATGACTACAGTTTTCAGAAATTGAAATACCATGTTCACTCTTATACTAGCACAGTAGCTAACAAGAGTGTGTAAAACACACAAAAATCCCCCGCCTTAGGCTGATTAAATTCCACCCCACCTCCACTCAATCTTCCAAAAGAACAGTGCAAGCCACCTAGATTTAACAATAAATGTCAATTTTAAATTTTTTCCCTAAAATTGAAAAGCATTTCGCAGAGGTACCTAAGTTTTCAAGAAAGTATAATGAGAGGTTCGGATGTTACAGGAGTGTGAATATTTTTTCAGACCTTTTATTTTTGCACTATGACGTAAAGTCTTTACCACAATACAAGTACTGGAGTTTTCTGAGAATCCGCCCTAGGCGGCAATACGGAAAATGGGGGTCAGCTGATGTGAAGTTTAGCCACAAATTGCCGCCCGGGCATTAATATGGAAAGTAAAGCCAGCCACGTGAGTCTCTAATTGGAAGGTCTATGCCATATTTAAACCCTTTTTCTAGCTATACCAGACGGACAGAGGCAGCCGCACATTTTCAAAAATTTACTGTTACATAACAAATTCATACTGGGTGTGAAACCACTTAACGCAACCCATTGTATGTGTACCAATACCCAATTTCATTTTTCTACAATTTTGTTATATGCCATATCTCTACAGCATGCATAGGCAAAGCTACCCTAGCTGTCACCAGGGTGTATCTGTATGAAGTAAGTCTTTTGTTTCATGCTACTCAAAAACACTAAATCTATACATGTATTTACATGAAAATATCCCGTCTCCTGTATTTGGTTAAAAGCAAATTTATTTATTTATTTAAAAAACCGGTATTTTCACCACCAACCATGATGTTAACTGCTGGTAACTCTACCCGGGGTTTTGATATAGGCCACAAATAGCTACTAACATCCCCTGGCCAGAAATCGCCCCTGTTCACTCTTGTCTTGGGAAACCTCTAACAAATTGCTGGATCAGTTACCGCACCCAAAACCCCAGAACATTACCCCTGGCTGACCATCATTGGCAGCATATGAGATCAAACTTTTGCTCCAAATTAACGCCCAGGTGCTCTTTTTTCAAATAAATCGCCCATGGGCGGATTATCGGGTGGGTGGATTATCAGTAATCTCCGGTAAATAAGAAGGATCTTAAATTGATGTCATGATACACAAATGACCTCTACTGGCCGTAAATCCCATGCTATCGGAAAATGCCCCTCTCCCCCCCTTCCCCAGTAATAATGCTCGGCACCCTGTGAATGCACCTATAAAGTCCGATTTTTCAATCTATCAACTTCATATAGCGTCGTAATACAGTGGTGGGTTTCTGGAACCATTAGGGAGGGTTTCTGGAACCATCAAAACTGTATCAGAATCTGCATTAACTGAGAGCTCCATGTCACATAAATTTACGCATGGTACTTTTGGCATTACCATATTGTGTGCCCGACATATACTTACATCATCCTTCCCTAATAGTACTTTGGTTGTATATACTGCCTCTCCCCTTCTGTCTTCTAAAGCGACATCTTGAGTGACTTCTACCTGAAAACAATTGGCGGTAATTTATGATTTATGTGATTTAACGTTGCATTACTACCCATACATCTATTTCAAGGACAACATGGCCATATTTGGGGCACATACAAGTCACAAGGGCTAGGGTCAATTACTTTGTAATTGTAATTGAAAGTAATTAATTACACCTCACCATGTAATTGCAATTGTAATTGAACTTTCTTGGAGAAAAATAATTGTAATTGACACCCTAAGTAATTGCAATTACTCAATAACTTTTGCAATTACATCTGAAAACGCAAATCGATGAAATCAGTGGAATGACACATATATTTGCCCCATAACTGTTGAGGCACAGTGTACATGTAGGAAGGTGTACTGAGATAAGGGCTAGTAATTGTAACTGTAATTGAGTCCAGACTAAAGTAATTATAATTGGCTGAAGCTGAGTAACTGCAAGTGTAAATGTAATTGAATCTCATGTAATTGGTCCCAGCCCTCCAAGTCTAACCATGCATGTCATAACCATGCAATAACCATGCATGTCATAAGATACCAATCTTAGAGACAAGGTACAGAGGTACATGTCTGTATTCGAACTACCTGAGGGGTTGCTAGGGCTCTGCTATTATAAAGAATAACACTAAGACACTTCCAAATGTTTTTGTTATGCCTAAAATTATGTTGTCATCTGGATATCAAAGATCTCATGCACAGGTTATTCTATGAAAATATCCCACAAACCAGCTTTAAAGCATAGATTAGTACACAGTAAATCTTGATCACAAAGTGCAGCCATGGTATTGACATAAAGTGATGAAATAGGAGAAAAATTCCCCTCACTCCTCTCATAACAGACTACAAACATTATATCCAAACATTTCACAAATTTCATAGAAGTAAATGGTGCACAATGCCACAGTCTATAGCAAGTGATACTACCCTGATTACATAATCTCATAGTATGTTCATAAAAAAATGCTACAGAATGATAGGGAACTGACTTATGAACCTACATGTGCCTTATACCCCAAATGTACTGTATGCAATGTGTTTTATTCATCGTTTTGACATGTTAATACAAATGTATAAATTATACAAATAACTTAGGAAGTAAATATGTAAAC
>JAAUYG010106436.1_pt1 | contig 14890 bp, 10 predicted proteins | sample 7278091 | NCBI WGS metagenome assembly JAAUYG01 (sample SAMN14350201, study PRJNA611818) | marine sediment metagenome | isolation source: surface marine sediment (0.6m) | place: French Polynesia: Moorea | collected 2018-08 | reverse complement strand
GGAGGGAAGCTGGACCTCATCAACGTCTTAATGACCAGTCATTAGTTGTCTGCTGGGTTTTGGCGGGAACTTCACAGGCTGTCGTCTGCTTCTGTTTCTATTATATATGTCGTCTGGGTCTCGGTTTCAGTGGGAGTTTCCCCGTCTTGTGCCGGGACCCATGTAAGTCATAGTTACAGGTCACGCTGATGTTGTTCATGTTAATACCTGCTGCATGCTGCTTTAAAGTTTCATCCTTCAAATGTTCTCCGTCAGTGGCAGTTATCATCACAACGCATGCGTGAAGAAGTCATCATTGACATTATTCACCTGACTTTTGCTACCCCGGCATGACGCCTTCTTTGATCACCGGTGCCTTGCGACACAGAGCCCGAAATAACTGGCCACGGACGACCCTTGCCTGAATGTCCCACAAGAAATGCCAGATAGAGGGATACTTTTCACTGTGGCACTTCAAAGGGGTAAAGTGTCCTTTTTAGCGTGATCTTTGTGACCCTTATTCACAGATCACAAAAATATATAGCCCAAGGCCCATTCAGGTAAAAGTAAAAACTCTTACGAAACCCTTGGTAACCACGTCCATCATGTAGGTTGCTCCACTTTGTTTAGCAGAGCTTTTGGGGGGCATAGTCAGATAAAGGATAATTTGTCCTTCTCTAACGCTTGATATGAGTCAAAAAAGGGTTTGCGCTGGAGTGAATAACAAGGTGGTTCCTTTACAGAAACTCTCCAAAGCAAACCATTTGCCTGAAATCTTGAAATGTGTCTACTTTATCCAGCCGGGTATAGTGAGGGTCGCAACAGAGACAACTCTGACAGGAAGTGTGTCCTCATAAATAATGGCGACACCTTGTGGCAAAATCAGACATCAAAGAGTTCCCACGTTCGTGTAGATACCTCTGGGTTGCGATACCTGCATGCAAGACTCGAGGCGACCTGGGTGCAGTTCAAAGACGACGCAAGCAATACAACTGACCCCAGTGGCCCAAGGTGCTCTGGCGAGCCTGCCGATAGCACGCTTACTCTCCTCGGTGTCCCGACGATGGTTTTTCTCGCTAATATTTGCCTTGTAGAACAGACAAATGGTGCTATAATCCACAGCTGGCGAACGGTGCCAAGTCTAAACACAGACACCCACCGTTCTCGTGTTTGATTAAAAGATCAACCTGCTCCTATCAGTTCTTATGGCGGCGTCCAACAACAATAATATTGAAGGTATTTCGATAGGCCAATAATCCCATCGCCCGGTGGAAACATCAAAGCTTCGTGAAAGTGCAACACATGACAGTGTCTACATCATTGTGGGGTGCTACGACATTCGCTCTCGTTAGTGAGTGAGCGATCAAAGTTTTTTAAGTCGCGGATGACAATGTTTCCGTGTTTAGCCGTGACTGGAACAAGGTTTACCAAGCTCAATGGCTTGGTCTCTGAACAAGGTTGTGCATCTAGCTGTTGGTGTGTATGTACTGGACGCGTCTAAACTTGTGCTAGTCAGACCTGCTGCCAGTCTATCGTAGCAGTGTTTTTGAAGGACATCTCTAATAAAATTTTATTTTTAATTGCCCAAATCATTGTTTTATTTGACCCACTAGACGATTTGTAAGATCGCAATTGTCACTTTTTATGTCCTATGCACCGGAAGAGCATGCTGCCCTTCATTATGACCCGTCTCCCTGTCGGTCGGACATTATTGATAACTGACATTGAGACCATATCAACATGACCGTCTTTGTTGACACGCTATAAAGAATTAGTTTACCTATATGATGGTGGCCACCATCCACACGAGCTGTAAGGGGACATTGGGCTGGCTGTTAAAGCCTTTCTGAGCCTGCTGTGTAGCTGGATGAAAGGAAAGCATATCGTGTAAGCCGAGGGGACTCCATAGCCGGAACTTCAGAGTCATAAGGTGCAAAATGTAAGCGATCACATCCCAGATCGTAAGAAAAAAGGCACTCGTGTTGCATTTACCCCATAACTTATGTTTCCCCAAGGTAAACTGGGGACATGCGTCTGAAATGAGTAGGTCAAATGAAGATTTGTATTTTGCGACCTTTCTACACTTTCTGGGAGGAGCCGGAGGCGTTGGGAACACAGAAAGTTGGAGAGACACACAGTGTTGGGGGCTCGGCGGGGTTGTCTTTTGTCTGCTTCTGTTGATCAAGAGCCCCCAAGCCCAACCCCACTCAACTTCCGGTCCCTTGGCCGATGTTGGGAGTGCTCCAAGCCCTGTAATCAATTCGGCGCCCAGGGAATGAAAACCCCACTCTAAATACCCTCATAAAGTGCCCCTAAGTATTTGCCCAGTGCTCTGTCATTGCACCCGAGGGAGGAGCAGACTGCGTTGACAGAGTGCGGGAATCTAATTCCGTGAAGATGAGGTCCCAGGTCACTTCTGTTATCCCCTGTGGACCAACAGACAACAATGAACTTTCCCGGAAGACAATGAGCCCCAATCTGAGTCCCTCAAACCTGAATTCCTCACATCGCTCTTACCATTGCAAGAAGAGAAACAAAGCCTCCACAATGGTAACCAGGTGCAACAAGAGCTTCAAAGTTCCGCCAATTTAATAGCACAACTAGTAAATATAAATTTCATTCACGTTGAGAGGTGTCGACGCTTCGAAGCGATAGCATTTCACTGTCTTGTAAGTATACAGAATGTAATTGAAAATTGAGAGAGCGTGCATGTTGTTCTTCATGGCGCTTGATGGCCTCCTTCAGCACACAATGATCATTTTGGCCATTCAGCGGGCTCTGCCTGGAATTCTGGAACAAAACCATTTTTCTTTACGACTTCATTATCACGTGGCGTTAATAATAGACTGCGACACGTATAAGACCGGAAATGGAAACATGAAACACTTATATCATTATAGGACTTGCATTACAATTATAATCACTCGTGTATTGCTACTGAAACTGAAGTACTGGTCCCACGTTCTTCCGCCAGCTTCTCCTCATCTTAACCGTTACAGGATAATCATCAGCAACAACAACAGCAAAAGCTAAAACAACGACAAAACAACAACAACATGTCAGTGACGACTACTACTACTACTACTACTACTGCTACTACTACTACTACTACTACTACTACTACTACTAGTAATAAATTATTTACTGATTAAGCATACGTATAGATACAGTTTGATGTTACAGTAGTAATGTATAAGTTTTTATGCTTTAAAGGATACTTATATTACTAGTATTCTCTCTCTTCTTTCTTTTGCTTCCTCTCTCTCGCTCTCTCTCTCTCTCTCTCTCTCTCTCTCTCTCTCTCTCTCTCTCTCATTCTTAAATGTCTATAATTTAATGAAGACAGCTTTAAATAACAAACTGTAACCGAAACCAGAGAGAGTTATTAAAGTAATACGCCAAGGTAGCAGGTATGTCAATCACATTAGCTTCCACTATTAGCTGTTATTATTACTGTTATGATGATGAATGGATTCGGGAATGGTTCATATCCCAGGATTTAGGCCCCCATAAATTGTCTATAAGTTATAAGAGGTTCAACTGTACACACAAAATGTGTAGTTCAGTCAAACTTACTCTACAGGCAAGCAACGTCTCATATGCGTAGTTCCCGAGGGGATATCGTCCACGTTATTGAGACTAAAGCTACCTGTGCATAAGGGCCACGTTTTATCCGTCCCCCGGTGTGGTATATAGGTTTCACTGTATTTGTACACACCAACTATCGGTAATAAGACTAGGTCTTGTGACAACACCAAACTACATGTACCTGGACAATTCTCGTTCTTAAAACCACAATCCGGGATGTCCTTGGGGGCGTTGTCATTGCCCGTCAGGCCGTTACCCCACACGATCGGTGCGACATCTGCCGGGGTCGACTGAAACCAACATCGGGTAAAAGCAAAATGTAAACAAAAAAAAAAGAGGCCTTAACTCCTTTGAACATTGGGCACGATAGTTCTACTTTATCGGTCAGATGAGACGGATAATTCATCCGTTACCAGTTTCGACAGGTTCAAAACTGACAAACTAATCAAATCAACCAATCGCTAATTGGATAATCGAATTATTCAAGCAGCATAACAGATTAGGATCCAATGAGTCATAATTTAATATAATTGTTAGTTGAGACAAAGGTATTGCATAACAAGTGCACACGTAGTTCCCCTTTTCACATGGAATGACCAGACAAAACAAATCTCGCCTGCTTCATATGAAGGATCACGTTTATTTTCTCGGTCGTTACGACTGCAAGTAACGCACAGATAAAATTAAGATGAAGATATCAAACATATAAACGTCTCCAGAATGGCGATATAATAATAATATATATAGTGTAAATTTCCACTACAATACAAAGCCAGACAATGTTTCCTACGTACCCAGCCGACCACTCCATTCTGGATACCAGCGAGAGTCTGCTGTGCCACCCGGAAATCGCCATCCGGGCCAAGATCCAGGACGCAGAAATCCGGGAGTCTGTCCGCATTGGAATCCAAGTAGATGGGGGATGTCGCCCATTCTGAGTACCCGAACAACATTTGCTTAAGGTGTTGATGTTTTAATGGTTTAGACTGCAAGCTGTCCAGCCTAATTCAGCACATACTCTGAACCGGGCAATTAGAATTAAGCATTTATTCCCTCCATAGGAAGAGTTCTCCCTCCATGGCTGACCTAAGGCCGGGAATTCCTCGAGTTCGGCCAGCCCTTTTCGTTTTATGAGTATCTAAATAGGAACTTGCATAGACAAGAGCTTGTACGTCGTTTTTATGATTTTTTGTCACGTCTCATTCGTTTTGCACGAAGGGAGGAAGGATGGAAGGTAGGGACGAAGGATCAAACTAATGAAGGAATGGAAACTGGGGAAGAGGGAGGAAGGAAGGAAGGAAGGAAGGAAGGAAGGAGGAAGGAAGGATGGGAAGCAGGAAGGAGTAACGAAATGAAGGAAAGTAGGGCGGAAGGAAAGAGGGTACGAAGGAAGGAAAGAAGGAGGAAATAAGGGATGAGAGGGAAGGATGTAGGCATAAAAGGAAGGAGTACGATGGGGACGAGCAAACGAAAGAAGGATGAAAGCACACGAACGAGTGATTACTGGTGAATGAATTACAGAATATAAACAAAGAACATTAAGCGAATATTAGGTACATGTACGTTTAAATAAAGTGATCCCTACCATCTCCAGTGAAGAGTCTGTTCTTAGCCAGGTTGAATAACACTGTTCCGTTTCGATAGTTTTCCCCGGCTTTGGTGGCTTCGTCCACAAGAACGCCATAGAGACGAACAGCGTCATGAAGGTAAGCTGAGTATATGTCACTCTATAGAATGCAATAGAAACAGAACAAAATGATATAAATAAGAACAATAACCAGTAAAATGCAATTAAACAGAAAGACAGTTTCCTTCGAATTTCTTTAGCTTAAGCAATTTCTTGTGAAAGAATGAAAACGTTAATTAGACGCGTAACGTAAATCATGGTAGAAATTGGGTATGTATATAGTAATTTTATTTTGTAAACGTTAAGGAGTAGACGTACGAAAAGCAATAAAGGAAAAGGAAAACTTCAATGGACGTTTGAAAAAAGTCTAATATCTTAAAATCAATTTGCATGATACTTTCTACTTGTAATGTTTGTGATATAGGTTTCTTGTCATTGCTGTTATTGTGCATGCATTGTTAATTATTGCCGACTGATAGTATGAGAAAAGCGAAAAAGACAATGATGAAGACAAGAAGAACGATGAGGAAGAGGAAAGAGAATCAGACCAAAAGAGACACATGAGCAGGAACAGGTTAGAAAGAGAGCAAGAGAAGACCCCCGAAAATGAGCAACTGGTACATCATTTTTCCTGCCCAAGGCTCGGGGAACGCTTCTGCGTCCACGTGTTTTAAGACAGTCTGTCGTGCTAGGATTCTGTTATGTACAATGAAACCTGGGAATTAGGGACACCCAAGGGACTGGGGAAAAGTGTCCTGAATTCTGAGGTGGTCTTATTTCTCAGGTCCATTTCTATGTACTGAATACGGCTACCTACTGAGTCAGCTGTCCTTAATTCTCAGAGTGTCCCTATTTCTCAGGTGGTCTTAAAGACAGGTTTCACTGTATATAATAAAGTATGTGCGTCTTCCAGCACTTGTAAAAGTGCCTGATGGATGGGAGCCTCTTAAATTTTGGAAAAACTACTAAAATGATTTAAATAGCAAATAACAAATCTCCACTAGGTATATTAGCTCGGAAGTTAAGAAAGCTATTAGCATGCTAGTGTCACAAAAAGAACCAGGCCCTCTGGATGATCAACACAAATCAAAGGAACGGCCCAGTAGGGTACATCCCCCATCACCAATAAAATTCTAGCGCTGCTTATACACCTTTTTTAATTTATTGGTTTGAAGACTGCGATAAATTCCAAAGTAGGAGTAACTTTGTACCAAGTACTAGTATCTGAATTTTCAACGTCGTTGCTGTTCAAATCTAACTGGCCGCAAATGCACTTCACAGTATCCTATTTTGTTCAACGGTAATATATACATTACTCTACGACGTGCTGAGATTGAAAGGTGATATATCAGCGACATTCAAATTGACCTTTAAGGTCACCCGGATGTCCAACCTAATCGTGTTGCTGGGTCCACAGGACTTATTTGTGTTCATACTCATATCTGAGATACAAATGATAGCTTTCGGATCACATGACTTTCACGTGACTTTCAATTTAGCCTTCAATGTCACTCAAGTTCAGATTCGAGGGTACACGTAGCTTCTTCATATACGACTACCTATAAATACCTAATAGTAACCGTACATCTGTCTGGCACGGTTTAGCTGATTATACTCGCTTGACTTTTTGCTCCCATGTCTCATCATTAGGCCAAAATGTCTGGCCCCCATTCTTACCGGTATCAAAGTGTTTTTTTTTTAAACTCAACCCATTTCTTCTTTGGGTTAAGAGGAAAATCTCCCACCAAACATGGCGTTGATTGCACACATAGACCTGCACATACATGATAAACCCCACTCAGAAAAGATGGGGTCGGGATTTTAATAATTACATTTTACTGTTTTATTTAGTAAATATCATCCGAAGTGTTTCATAAACAGACGGCAGGTCCAAGATAACGATCCCTGCACCAGTCATGCTGAGTAGAAACATAGCCACTGCTCCATAAATACCGGATGACTGGGCTTCCTCTGGCGTGAACGTGTATACTCGGATTTCAGCTGAAAAGAAATGACGAAACAGAGCTCTAGTTTAGCGGAGGTTGACACCATGCCACACACTACCGTCGTCACGTGGGTGTCCGTTGATAGTCTGTCTCCAGTTAACTCTCGTTTGCCAGAAAGTGCATGGATAAGGGACAAATAAAGTGGAATGCTTCCCATGGGGTTATGATGGGATGTCAGACACGGTAAGGTGATTGTGGGGTCATTCGGTGCACCTTTTTTTCCGAAAAAAAAAAGACATAGAACTTGGAAATCGCTGCTTAATCAGAGAGAAACTGACAAAGTTTTGAAGCTGGAGGTTTAGAAAGAAGCATGCACGGGATAGTCTGATCTCCCAAATGCCATCATTTTGAAAATAATAAAATTTTGCGCTTGATAGCTAGTAAGAATTCTATAAGGAATGTTGTAGGAATAGGTTTGATTTCAGCTTTAATGAGGAAGTTTTGGCGTGATTCAGTGTACTATCCTATAACTCGGAAACCGCTGATCGTAGAGCAAAACGAGCAAAAATGTGTACGTCGGCAGTTAGTGGAACATACGTTTAAGACCTATTTTTATCCTAAACTCATAGAGGTAATTTCTGGTTATTCGGTGCATTTTTTACAATATCTCCCTGCAACTTGGACGACAATAAAAACTACTGTCGGTTTGTAAAGTGTTAACAAATTTGACCGGGGGGGGGGGGGTTATGGGTGGGGGTGGTGTTAGTAAGCAGGATACAATAAAACCTTGGTCATTCCAAGGTCACTATGCCCCTTCAAATATCAAAAGTAATACCTTGGACGTGGGGCATTACAGGCCATCAGGCGTGCACCTGATTTGTACAAATTCGTCATGGCTCCGGCCTGGGCCTCTTGGTGACCTTGACGTAGAAATTCTCAAATACTTTGGATTAAAAGTAATACTACTACTGCAGCTGCTACAGTGGTAGGTTCGTGGGATACTGCTGCTACCATCAAGTACTCAGACAGGTGAGACGAACTAGAATAAAATTACATGTCGTTTGTCATACTGCTTGTACAGTCATTAATTAAGTTATATACATTGAATAGCTCACCAAATTGAATACAAATAAAGAAGAACCAAAAAAATAAAATAAATATAAGGAAAACTGAAAAGCTAACCTGTACATTCCCCAAGTGGTGGAACCCATTCTCCCTCCACTCCACAAATGATATGTTTGAATAAGGAGTGGTCTGTAAAGGTCTTGTTTCCCCTACAAGTGTAGTTTACGGAGTGCAGGTAGCGGCGATCCGCTGACCCAACCACTATCTCCACATCATTCCACACCGGAAGCGGCCGGCACTGCAATTCTGGAAAACCGGCACAGATTCATCTCTTGGAGACCATAGCTTCCCTCTCACAATTTGACAATGTAATAAGTGTAAACATAATATTGGCAGTGTCGAGAAGCAAGGTGCCTTTCGAAACGCTAGCAAAATAATGCTGGTGTGCTGTAAGTATATAATTGGCCTTGTGGTATCACCAACTGATATGTAGTTTGCCGTATCTGACCCAGTGTGCGTTTCGAGGCTCTACAAAGATAGTGCTGGTACGCTATAAGTATATACACACCAATCGTACATGTAATTGGCTTTGTGGTATCACCGGCCGATATTTAGCTGTCATGTGTGATCCAATGTGCCTTTCGAGACGCTACAAGAACAATGCTGGTACGCTATAATTATACACACATCAATCCTTATTGGTACTGGGGTAGCACCAACCGATATTTAATGTCCCTTTAATGTGCCTTGTGTCTGATATAATATGCTTCACAAAAATAATGCTAAGTACGTTATAAGTACATGAAGTATATACACATCAATCATAATTGGCTTTGTGGCATCAACAACCGATGTTAGGTGTCATGGTCCAGTAGTCTTTGGAGACTACAAGAATAATGCTGGTACACTATAAGTACACACATCGATCGTAATTGGCCTTGGGGTACTCCTTGTTGTACTACCAACGGAGATTTAGCTTCCATGTCTAATTCGTTAGCATTATGTAGGAAAACCTGTTTCCCTGACAACAACAGTTACAGTAGTATCACTAGATTTGTACACGGTTAACATGTGATGGCGTGAACAAGAATCGGCTGATAATGGGGGGAACCCTTGTACATGCTGTAACATGAGGTTTGTTGTTGAGCGGTGCTTCACTTTTGCTAAATATGCTGAAGAAATAAGATTTGAAGGGCAATTTGGTAAGTTACCCTTATCTTAATAACGTGTCTATTGAGCTGATACACTTACCAGAGCATTGAACCTTATCTGGTGACCACACGCCACTGCTAGAGCAGGTGAGGTTGTGCTGAAACTTCCCAACACTGAACCAATATCCCTCCAGACAGGAATGCCGCACCGTGGCCCGGTACAGGGTGTCGGTTGCAACTGGACGGATCGCGTTAGGCACAACGGGTGGTAGGCCACAATCCACCGCTAACGAAAGAGAGGAAAATCATCCCCATTTGTGCATGGTTATATCATGGTGCGTGACAGCGAGTACAATTGTAGAGACCAGAATGCTGTTTTATTACCAAACTTTAATACTGTAACGTATGGAAGAAAGTCTTTTAGATACTATGGAGCGCATTCTTGGAACAATGTACCATCTCATATAAAATGTGCCCCAACGTTGAAAAGTTTTAAGGACTTGATAACGTCATGGTCTGGTCCATCGTATTCATGTGTTTTATGCAAATCCCCCTAATATTTTAAAATGTAATCTGAAATGTTTTATGACATGAATCATTCTCATCTGTATATAACCATTATTTCGTGTCGAAAAATAGCGCAGGCGCTAATGTTTACTATTTTATTATAATAGACAATAAATAAATGTTTATTCTTATTCTTATTCTTATGGTTGTAGTACAAAAATAGTACATGTACCTCTACAATTTATCAGTATACCGATGTTGGAAAATCGCCCAAACTACTTTGTTCGGGTGTATAGGTTGTGATGTGATCCAGGCCAAAATATTACGAAAGTATATGCACGAAGAACATCTGCGACTAAAGTAAATTTAGAAGTGGATGAATCAAAGACGTAGTGGCGAGAACCAAACTAATGCTTCCCAACGACCAAGGATCCCCAAAATGGCGTGCGAGATGCGAACTGCTCTCATGTCGTTTCTGGGCATTCTGGCTTACCAAGCACGCAAGGCTCTGGTTTCATTCGCCACTAGACCCGTTATGTGCCATCAGCTTCCTTATATGGTAAGGCAACGGAGTTCTTCCCAAAGGTATAACCGCCATTTAGCATCATCTATATGCTGTGTAAAATGCTCTGAGATTTGCCTGAATTTTACTCATGAAAGCAGGCGGGTAATTAAGAATAGATGGCCGTTGTTTGACTGTATAACCACTTCGCCGTTACAGTGACGACAGCGTGAAACAGTAGCATGATTGGTTCTTTGTGGCTGTCCTGAACCGCTTCTGGTTGGCCGAGAGCAGTTACCAAAACGAGACTAAACCGACTTTGGACGCCCCTGCAAGCACAGCTACTTCCAATGTGAGTAGTAGCTGTGCTATTAGGACAACTGGCTGGGGCCGATATACACCATCGGTCCTTTGGACTCAATGAGTACTTACGTAAGCACGGTGGTATATCCAAGTCCCATTCCCCTGAGACGTCACAAGTTACTGTAATAGCCTCGGTTTCATTCAGCAGATATCCCTCGTCACACGACACCCTGACAACGGTACCCAGCTCCACAGAGGTAGTGTTATACTGCCTGTTATCTGAATCAGGCAGAGGTGGACATCTGTCCTCTTCATTTATGGAACATTGGAGACCAAACATATAAACAGAGAACATACATTTAAGCTGTAATTAAGTGTTGGGGGTAACTGTAACAGCAAAATGTTAGGCTGGCTAACATGGGTTTCACAGAAAACACAGTTTGTACAAATGAAAATATTTAAATATTTCACTGTTACATTGTTGGTCTCAATTATTTGCGGACAAATAGGAAGTCCAACGCCGTATAGATCGTATAGGGACTGTGTGGCGCAACGGTGCCTCTTTTAAATTTACATTTTATTGTTTTTGTTTCATATCCGCTTCCATGATTACTGCAGAAAGTACTGACAGAACAGCAGCAGCAGCAGCAGCAGCACTAGCAGCAATAAGAGTGGCAGTAGGCTTAATGGTAGCAGCAGTAGTAGCAGCAAAAATATAGCAGCAGCGATTGAAAACGGCATACCTATGCACGTGTATTGTTCGCCTTGCCAGTTTTCCCCGTCACAAACCAATCTCGCCGTATCTTCCAGATTATCAAACACATAGCCCAGAGGACACCGGTAGCTGATTACAGAACCGTTGAATGTGTAAAGTGAATCCGGCTCGGCAGACGACATTTCAGGGACAGGCGGGCACATGGCCTCTATAAGAAACTCCAGGAATGTCTCACTGGTTACACTGGTCATAACTAATTAATCAGGAATGTTTCACTGGTTACACTGATCATAAATAATTAACCAGGAATGCCTCACTGGTTACATTGATCGCAACTAATTAACCCAGAATGTCTCACTGGTTACACGGGTTTGTTGGACACACTTATAACAGCTACATGAACTTGTAGCTTATAGTTATGGTTAATAGTAGATCATGTCTTTGTCGAATACTATAATGTTCTTCCCTTGAATTGTACTGCGATACATGAACGGAGATAAAGATGCATACATATACATACAAATGCATGTCCCGAAACTACACACAGGGTTTCCTTAACTTACTATTGCTCATTGACGTTACATACAGTATGCACACGAATATGACAAGACAGTTCATAAAATTCTGTATGTGTTCAACACCGACCACAGTCTTCACTAGACAGATAAACCCTGTCACCAGTGACTTGCGGCACAATCGGTTGATGCTGACGTCTGCCAAATATTAACTTATTAAACGGAAAAGCATGTAAGAAAAGCATGCCCAAAACACACCACTCAATGCAATATGCAATCCTTTGTTAATATTATAAAAAATATCGTGAAAATAGTAAATTTTTGAAACAACCAAATGGCTACACAGAGCCCGTATTTTAGCCAAGTATTAACATAATCGGCACCAGACGACATTAGATTTGTCGGCGCGAAACATCCACTAGGTGTCGCAAGAAATTAGCGCGTATCTCCTTAACAAAATGGAAGATTTAGATATTGCTCAGTGGCAGATGGATTGTTTACCTTGACATCGGAGATTTCTCTCACTCCAGACGGACGATTCCGTGCAGTGTATCGTCTTCTCCACTCTACCGTCCCAGAACCGCATAGGTAGACTGCATTTGTAAGTCACAGAGGACATGTAGAGAAAGGATCCGTTGATTCTGTCGAAATCAATGCTGCTGGCATCTACTTCATCCATCTCTTGGGGTTGCGTACAGTTGATAACTAAATTACGCAGCCGTGAACAGGAGGCAAATTGGGCGAAGATAGAAAACGTTCTTCCATATTTACAACCAACCATTACGACTAAAGATAATTACGACTAAAGATAGGCAACGTTACACTTCGACAACTGTGAAAGATTGGCCCGGGTTGAAACGATTTTGAACACGACAGGTTTAAAGTATTAGTGAATACTATCGTACTTATTACATAACGCACGGATTGCAATTTCTTATTAGACCATTTTAAAATTATAGTTTCGGTTTTGTTATAAATAAATACATGATTGTACTCAACTCTAAAGTACAGACTTTACCAGACACCATCCCAAAGTTTCAAAATAACACGTATAATATTTCCCCGCAATTTCAGTAATTCATTCTTTTATTCGTTCATTCATTCATTCACTCGTTCCTCCCTTCATTCATTCATTCATTCATTCATTCATTCATTCATTCGTTCGTTCGTTCGCTCGTTCATTCTTAAATATAACTTACGTTCGCAGACTGGAAGCTCGACTGCACTCCAGCGCCTTCCTTCTAGGCACTGTACAACATAAGGCACGCTATGATTTACCATGTAGTGCCCATAGCGACACTGCATCCGACATGTGTCCCATACACTGCAGAACTTGTGTTGAACTCGGCATGCTCCGGGACAACAAGAAAAGGACATGCATCGACTAAGGCAGAAAGGAAACAACAAAAGAGCATACTCAAGATCATAATCGAACCCACAAATACACTGAGATAATATTTTAGTGACAGAGCTATACAAAACATACAAAAAGTTACCAAATCTATCAATAATGTCGAAATGGCTATGACATTTTACCGACAGTATATGCGCAAATCATGTCAGTGTTTGTTTTAGAAGTGTGATGAGTCATAAATTATAATTGAAAAGACATACACGGTACTATATATGTCAGCCTTAATATCCCATTTGCACGGTTTATTTAGGCATACAGACAGCATATTTAGGCAGTATATTTTGAATGGGTATATCAACATATTCCTACATCACCTGAACCTCACTTCAGCAGCCATGACACATTTAATTGTTATCAGTAAACTGCAAAACCCCAAGTTTGCAACTGGGTCTTAATGAGCAAGCTATGGGGGAGGTGCAGTTGCCTTTAGCACGGTTCGTCTTCTTCAACCAGGTTGTGGCAATTCCTTTTAGCCGTATGGAGAAAAGGAGCTATTGGTATACACACTGAGAGTTCAGAACTCTGACTTCCGTGTCCTGGACAATTAGGATTGTAGAAAATAATTGATACACAGAAGAATTGAAATCCGCTAATTTAACAGATCATAATGATAGTATTAATTACATGCTGCAAAAGTTTGTGTCTGGTTCTCCATCCGTATGAAGCCTTACAAACAGGTTACACGGCTTACCGTGACAGTCGCATATGTCCGGCCAGACTCCCCCTTCCTGACACTGAATAGTTTTCTCTGTCGTACCGTCATCAAACCTGTGACCCGTATTACAGTAGTAGGTCACCACCTGCTGACCGTGTGACACGATCTGGACCGCGCGTGAGTTCTCTATGTAACGGGGCGGGCCACACAGGTCGGCTGGAAGGCAGCGTTAGACAAAACATCAGACGGTTTGTTTGTAAACATTTATATTGATTTCATACTCATTCATATGCATCGGCTGGATATCCTTAGCTACTCGTGTAGCCTTAATGCCTAAATTAATTGTAACAAAATAAGATTGCAGTGCTTCTTACAGAAGTGTATAAGGGACAGCCCCCCCCCCGTAAATTTTAATTTTTCGAAAACAATAGTGAAAAATACGACTGTTTCATAGGTTTTATTGCGACCATTAAATGCATCCCCTGTACGTAACTTAGCTGAAAAAATACCCTCTATTTGTAAACTGATAGAAGTATTTTGAACCTTTCAGTCAAATATGGAATCCCTTTAATGAAAATGATTACAAAAATAGGGTTTGCTGATTAGACGAATACACTAATACAGTGAAACCTGGGAATTAGGGACATCCAAGAGACTGTCAATAACTGTCCTGAATTCTGAGGTGGTCTTATTTCTCAAGTCCATATCTATGTACTGAATAGGCCTATGGCCTGAAGTAGCTGTCCTTAATTCCCAGGTTGTCCCTATTTCTCAGGTGGTCTTAAAGACAGGTTTCACTGTATATTCCTTTATCGTTACCTGTAGTTAGCTTTCACCGCGGAGGACATTAGTTGTCCCGCCTGGCGGTGATATTTATCTTATATATCTCAAGCTGTTGCCAGATGTTGCTAGGCAATAGTGTG
>JAAUYG010030159.1_pt1 | contig 14891 bp, 16 predicted proteins | sample 7278091 | NCBI WGS metagenome assembly JAAUYG01 (sample SAMN14350201, study PRJNA611818) | marine sediment metagenome | isolation source: surface marine sediment (0.6m) | place: French Polynesia: Moorea | collected 2018-08 | reverse complement strand
CGTGCAACCCGGAAAACGAGACAAACACACTCGTTACCCTCTGGCACGAACCATCCAAGGCTCTACGTCTCAGACTAATGAAAACCCAACCCCATTGCCTCAAGATAAACTTGTAAAACTGGGAGGTATAACACGGGGGACCATTTGTGAAACGGGAATACATGTACAGAGTGTGAGACTATAAAAACTGCAAGTATAAAATCAAGTGACAGTGTAAAATTATTAAGGGCCACTGACACATACTTAGAACCCACACTGGTAGATACCAATATTGGTAGAAAGTGGGACTACTTATTAACATGAAGTAACACAGAAGGACACTTGCTGACTCGTCCAGGATGTAGCAGTTAATGCCACAACATATACGTGATTAATGTCGCCATAAATTTTGGTGACACTTTAAATCCTAGCTGGTGTCTCTATTAGACTTGGACACCCTTTACCAACTAACCTAACCAGGTACCTCTATAAAGCTTGGGCACCTTTTACCAGACTAATAGCCATCCACTTTACACATTTAAAGGAACATAAAAGAAGCCGAAGCAGTTCAACCCTACGAGCTAATAGGGGTTAACGTGGGACAAGACCAGGGACAGAATAACTCTGGGCGAGTACCGAAACTGCAAACACTGGTACCAAAACCCAATTACCCGATACTCGGAAAGTTACTCGGAACCAAACTCTAAAGTGTTAACGTCCAGCCATACAGTCTACTACTAATAATAATGGAACCCACAAGGGTACGTTAGCAACTAGTACACTAAACTAACTAAAACCTACACCCTTTAACTCACTCGGTACGTGAGAAAGGCCAAGGGACCAGTTAGAGCTATTGGACTTTTTTTCAAGATGTGATTGACATCTTACCTTATACTTTGGACTCATTTGACCATAGCATTTTTTTCCTAGTGGACTTTGTTTAGACTCATAGGGCAGTGTGCACATGTTTTGGCACTGTATGACCCTTTTGGTGTTGATGTGCCATTAAACTTTGATATCACTCACAATCAGCTCCTCAAAGGTGTGATACAACATGTGCCAGTATCCAGCTTGGACTACTGCCTGTATATGGTCATGCAGAGTAGCCTGGGACATGTGAGTATTAGTCTCCCATGTCCATTTAGGTCAGGTCAGAACTCCTACTAAGTGAAAGCTCGATGGCTGGTCGATCTTAAAAGTAGGGGGCGGACAGGGTTCCCTGCTATAGTCGACCATGTACTCCTTGTCATGAGTACGGGAATGGACCTGACATCCTTTCCCAGAGGTGCGGCTCCCCCTGCCTTGAGTAGAGTAGCACTCATGACATTGGAGTCCTTCTGGCTAGGACTCTCCTCGGACTCCATACTTTTAGGAGCAGTCCGAGTTGAAGACCTTTGCCCCCAACACCTTTCCAGTCCATGCCCCTAGCAGTAGACGAGGAGTGGGAACGAAGTGTCTTCTTGGTTGTACGGCTACTTTGCCTAGTCTGGCGGGATGAGGTAGTAGCCGAGTCAGTATCCAAGGGCTTTTCTGTGGTAGGGCCCTTACCCTTGGCCTTAACCTGACCGGTCTTGCTCAGGTTGGCCTTGGCTGCCAGGTTGGCATGGACCTCATCCATTTGTTTCCGAGACATCTGTGACACACTGACGTTTGGCTCCTGTTCCTTCCTCCCATTAAGGAGATTGGAACTTGGAACCGAGGAGGTGGCAGTGCTAGTGGTGGACACTGTCGTGGTTACAACTGGACTGGAAGTAGACACAGTTGTCGTGGTGGTGGATTTGGTGACCGTCTTACCTGCCGCAGAGCAAGGTACGACTGTGCCTTTGTCTGGCTTCTGAAAAGCCTGGAACCCCTCAAAGGTACCTTTCGGGAAATCTTTACTACCCGGGATACCCCCGATGCCACTGTGGGGCGATGGAGTCAATGCAGGGAATTCCTTCCCGTCCACATGGGGAGCTGCAGGCAGCACCACAGGGTTCATGGGTAGCATAGGGTGCACTGAATGAACAGGCCTGTGCTCACTGAACTGTGATGCCGTCAGGTCCCGAACAAAGGTCCTGGGCGTCACATCCCATCAGGGCATCTTGGGGTTAGGCCTCCACATCTGTTTAGAATTGCGGAAGGAATCACAAGAGTTAAAGATGGCTTCAACCGCTAAGTTGGGACCAAGATAGTTTTGGGGCTGCACCATTTTGGCAGCCTTATATGCGAAGATGGAGGAATGTAAATTTCCCGACCCATCCACCACATGTTTTGATCACTATGCCACGTTGGGGCTGCTGCCGCCGACTTGGCTACATCCAAGTTTGGGGAAGTATTGGGGCTTGCATTCACAGTTCACCAAAACTGCTATGGTCACACGGACTGTGGGAGGTTTGTGGACACTCTTTCCCTTAATATTGGTGTGTCCGGTAGGAGCATCCATGTATGCCCACGGTCGGCCCCAATAATCCCACCTGTTAGGAGAACCCCACTTGGGCAGTTAAGGCAGAGTGTCTTGCATTGGGGACCAAGGTCCCTTCGGTCGGCTCTTGTCTTTGAATCCAGCAATTTCGGCTTCAAGCAAGTTTATGGTCCAAAGCCTCATGGTTTGGCGTTTCCTCTTAGTCTTAGCTAAGCAGTCCTCAAACTTGATGAGGGGTTCAGCCGGAGTGCCCTCATAGGCTATCTGGCCATTGCTAGTCTCAACAGAAAGTGCAGAATTCGGCAACTTACCGTCCCCTGTTTTCAAACGGAATGGCATCAGAGCTTACTATCCGACGTGTGTAAGTGCTGCCCGCACCACTAGCCTTTGGTCCAGCTGAGGCAGTGGTAACAGAGGTGGATGGCTTAGCGGTCTCAGAAGTAGCCGCTACCTCCGAAGATTGAACCATTTCTTCCGAGTGCCTATCGTGACTTCGGCCGTGGCTTTCACTCCGAGTTCATTTGTGGCCCTTTTTGGACTTTATAGCGATCGGGAAAGCCAATCCCTAAGGTTGGCTGCTGCCCTGGCTAGCTTGTTTGGCTTGCTTGGCAGGCCTGCAAGTGAGATTACCCGTGATGGTACCTCTTCCTCTGACCCGACATCATCTAGCGGGGCCTCCACTATGGGGTTCGGAATCTGATCACCATCCGAGGATCGTTTCCGTGGTCAGTTGTCACCCCGGTCACCCCGCTTGTCGTCATTGATAACTGGGCTTGATTTAGGAGCCTTCATACGCATGGCACCAGTCCCACGACCAGTGCCTCGACCACCACCACGCCCTGTCTTGCCCTTTGGAGGTGCAGGACGGTTTTAATTAAGCAACTGCTGGAACTTAGTCCTAGCAATTCATCTAGCTGCCAGAAAGGGATCTTTCATGTTGGTAGAATTGAGGCTAATGACCTGGTCTGGTCAGAAAGTGGGCTTATTCGTATCTGGGAGCCAGTACTGTGGGTTAGGTGCCAAGACCATACCCTTGCGTACCCAGTTGTTGAGCCTAGGTCAGCGACCATTGTCGCTTTGTTCAGCGTGGGTTGTCATCATATAAGGAAAGAACGCATCTACTGAATCTGGTGATGCAGGGATTTACCCCACATCCCTTCACGAAGCAGGTGGTTGCTGGGGCCACTCCCACATGGAAGGTATTCCAATGGGCAGTGTACTGCTCTGCAGTTGCAACTTAGCATTGCATTTCAGCAGATAACCTGCAGCCTTCTTCTCTGCAAGTGAAGGCTTCACTCGCATCGGGGATGGGAGCTGCCCTGAGGGTAGCCAACATTGGACTGGTTTGTGTCCAATATGTAGTCTGAGCAAGCATGGGGCTTGCGTGTTGCCCATTCCGACTCAGATATCAGAACGGGTTGGAACTCAGGCGCAGGGTAGCCAGGTCAGACTAACTGCATCCAATACAAGCTGGCCATCACCAATCGCTCTGTCACGGACTCCTGGGCTTGGCCATAGGCATAGGGATACCCCCATGCCATTGGTGCGGCTATCCTGTAAGGGATGGCCTTATATTCACGACGCCCCACATGAACTGCACAGTTAACTGGGGTGTCCTGAGGACCAGGAAGGTACAGGGACTCCCTGATCTCGTTCTGCCAAAAGGCATCTGAGCCGAGTCTCCTTCCCTGTTCCTGATCGCGGACAGGCAACTCATTGGAGAAGACAGATTCTAGCCTGCCATTTACCCATGCACTCTTTGAGTACGACAATTGTCATTCCAGGTTGTGTGACTGATATTTCAGGCATCCCGAGAGGTGCCAGGCAATACTGCGTCCTGTTTCAGGGCCAAGGACCTGTCAGCCTGTCAGCAGCAGGCAATATTGTCTTTTTGGTCGCTGGTGCGATCTCTGATGGAGTGACACAGTCCTCCCCCCTGATACCACCCATCATCAGTCTGCACCATATCGGGCTTGCTGAACAGTCTGGAGGAGGGAAACGGACAGACCAATCTGCTTCTTCTTGCTCGACACACTCTCCCCAAGTTTTTGGAGTGTATGCATGCTGTAACAACATTGCTTGCCTTCCAGTACAACGTGATTCTCCTCCTGGCGGAGCGGGTTGAGGAACCGACTAGGGGCAGAGCGATTTTGCCTTGCCTATAAGCTTCCATTGGGATTGGAGGCTTCAGTGGTGTCACCGTCCGTCACGTCACCCGAATATGACTGGGAGCCCAAATCGGAATCAGTGCCTGTGTCAGCAGTCGGGTGCTGGTTAGGCCAGTCCGAGTCTGTCGTTTCAGATACAAACTGAGCTAGCAATTTGATTTTTGCTAGCTCATCGACTTGTACCCCATGTAACACTCCCGTTACGTCATTTAGTGTCCCCTCTGATTGGGCTTTTAGGAGTTGGGCCACTAGCTGCGCGGTCCTATCTGTGCCCGTGCTCGACTGACTTTGTTGGTCGGGCTGGGTGGAAGACTGACTGCGATCATGAATTTTGTACTCATCTTGATGAATAGTGTCCATCTCCGTGTCTCGCTCATGGGTGACATCTTGCTCCATTTCCAAGTCTTTATTTAACTCTGACTTGCTCGAGCCTTCCATACGGATAGGCTGGGCATTGGAGCTGGTGTCTCTGTGGAAGACAATGGAAGCACTATCATATCCAGGTACGGATGTAGTGCTGTCGTGGGCAGTGTGGATAGAACTGCCGAGATTTTCGCTGCTCATAGTTGCTGAGACAGCAGTTATATTTTGTGGCTGCATTTGGGGCCTAACAGCGGTGCTGCTCATTTCAGGATGGGCAGACGGAATTTTGACTTTCCGAGTGCAAGCCAGGCCCGATCGCAACAACGTCATTGGGTCTCGGATGTGACTTGGGAGTCAGGTGGTCTATCAAATTTAGACCAGACATCGAATTTGAGACGGTAAAGTCTGTAATCTTTGCCTTTGGGTCTGGTTCGGGTGTTAGACCAGATCCCTTGTTAGCAGCATTATCCTCAGCACTCGGGTCTGTGAGGCCAGGGACAGAGGTTGCTTGTTGGGCATCCTTATTTGGATCGGAAGCCTGATGTATTTGAGCAACTGTTTGAATTGTGTTGTTGCTTGTGGTGCTAGCTATAGACTGCTGTGTGGTAGTCGGAGCTAAAACAAGCGCAGACTGATTAGGGTCGACTAACGGGTCTGAGAGAGGGAGGATGTACTGCCTCGGAAACAGGGGGTTGTTCTGTTTCAGTTTGTTGAGGATCTATGGCTCTGTCTTGAAACTGCACCTCGCCTTCGTTTTCTTCAAAAAGACCAAGCTCACTGGGTAATGAGTTGTGGTTAAATGAAGAAATATGAGATTCTTGGCTCACAGTACCATGGGCCTCAACAGGTATCTGATTGGGTTCTTCATGATCACCGTGCTCAGGTTTAACTGGCTTGGGTTTGGCTCACTGGAGAGTTGCGCCTGGGTTGTTGACTCGTTAGATGGGCCGGGAGAGCTTACCAGACCAGAATCTGGAGGCTCGGGTGGTTTGGGGGAAGGACCCCCCCTTAGTGTCCTCCGTGGAAGACATTAGCAACACGAAATTGCTAGAAAAATCCAGAGAAATACGTAGGAAACAATGACACGTCCACACAAGTCCACACACTTCTCTAAAATGGCAGCTAATACACATTCGAACAGCCAGTAAAAAAACATGACCTTTTGCCTGGTTACCCAATGTACAGTACACTGCATGCTTCAAATTAATGATGCGTTTAGACAATGACCATTGCCAGGTAACAGACCAAATACTTAAAAATAGCAAACTGACCAAACTTTTTAAGTATTAGAATGGAGGGACAGGATACATAGCTATCAGATTTTATTAATATCTCAATTTAATATGGTGCCATGAAATTACTAGCCAGGGTTGAAAATGGGTTATGTTTCCTTCCTACTGCAGGAAAGTGAGTCAGCCAAAAGCGTCTAATTCGGTTGACCTTGCTTAGTTTGCCAGTTACGCCACAGCCACGCCTCGGCAGGCAGCCAAATGAAGTGGTAGCTATATTATAGAAAGGCACAATCAATACATGCAGTGACTTGCCACAGCTAGACGTGTGGATTTCTCAAACGTGTTGTCTGCTGTAAAAGACGCTATATCACGCTGAAGTGCGGATGTATAAGCGGGGTTAGCAGCGTGTGTACATTGCCGAACGGCTTGGATGAAAGCAAGCCAGAAGACTTTCAGATATTACAGATATTCTGGAGCATGGGATCTAAACGGTGGCTTGTGTAACAAGCCAGGCAGAAAACACAAAAGCCGCAAAGTTTACTAGAAAATAATAACATTCAACCTCCAAACACATTCATACATGCCATCTGTGCTGCACTAAGGACGAGTACAGCAGAAGGGTATATACAGTGTTAGTTTAATAACACGGAAATATAGAACTTAGTCGTCTTGAAATAATTTATAAATAAATTGACCACTGAGAACCAATTACTACTAGTAATCTTTACCCAATAATTTAACACGTTACTGTTTGTGTGAGAGAGAACCCATACTATGTTAAAACAAGCTAATATTTATTATGGGTTACATTACAGTTAAAATGTTATTACGGAAAATGTATAACACGGAACTAGAGACATATTATATACCCACAGTACAAAGAATTTAAGCTAATAATTTACTAGTTGTACTGAAAATAGTTGCTTTATTAGCCCGATATTTATGTTTAACAGGTAAATAACTTACACAGAATTTTTACCAATTGGCATGGTCATGTCCACTCCATAGACAATCTAATAAGGGCTAAGCCCAGTGCTGCCCTGGGGGGTTATGCGGTATGCACTAAGCACACCAGGTAAATGGTCATCCCAATCATCCTATTGCTCAGATACTACAGCTTGGAGCATTGCTAAGAGTGTTCGATTGCAGCGTTCAATCATGCCATTGGCTTGGGGCTGGTGCGCAGTGGAGTAGGTCTTAGCAATCCGCATCAAAAAACAAACTTCCTGATAAAGTGTTGCTGTGAACTCCTTGCCCCTGTCACAATGGAATGAAATTGGAGCACCATGTTTCAGGATCCATTCCTGAACAACAGCATTGGTCATGGTTAGGGCCTCTTTGCCAAAAATTGCACGACCTTCTACCAACTTAATGAAGTGGTCTTGCATATCGGAAATGTACTCATTGCCATCCTGGGTCCGTTTAAAAGGGTCCATTAAATTCACGGATACTCTCTCGTTAAAGGCTCCGTAGGTGGGTTGTTGAAGCTGACCAATCCCTCTGATGGCAGCTATACATCTACCACAAACAGCACAGCTTTGACACCAGGAATCAACGTCCTTTTGCATGTTAGGTCAGTAGAACCATCTTTTGATTAAAGCCAAAGTACGGACCATGCCTTGGTGTGCTGCTTGTTTGTAATGGTGGTAAGCTTGGACAATACGAGTCTGAATCGGCTGTGGAACAACAATTTGCCAATCATCAGACAGATCTTGATTCTTACAACGCCTGAGTAAGGCACCATCCCGTATCTTCAAGTTGCCATACTGAGACCACAAGGCTTTCACCTCAGCCTTTTCGGCACGTACATGTTCCCATGATGGCCTTTCTGGTGTGGCATCCCCAGTAACTGTCTGTAACTCCACAGATCGTTACGTTTGTGCGTCAGAAGTGGGACGGGGCGTCTAGGAGGGTTGTTGACTCGTCGTCTGCTCTCCGCCCTCACTCTCGTCGCTTCAGGTTCCGTTCTTCTGGACTGCCTCAGTCGAGCCTTCCCACAGGCACCCCACAGTTTTCCTTACTGCCGAGCCTTCTTCAGCGGTGTTTCAGGTCTGCTGTGGGACAGCGATTTTGCAGTCGTCTTGTCGGTCATGTCTATCGGTCCATCCACTCTCTCTCCCGGCTCTCTTCAACAGACACCCCGTGTCTCTGCATCAGCAGGCCATTTCACGGATGCCCTAAACCATAACCCAACTCGAACGGCAATCATCTGCATTTGCGTTGACTTGTTTATTCGGGTACTGACAGATAAACATCACATGTTCACTCCGTTCCTCATTACACGCTCACACACTCACGATACAGCTCACAGTTCTGGATACGGTCTCAGCAGCTAGGTGACTGGCTGGCTCTTGCAGCAGGAGAGGCTATCTAACCCTGGGGGTCTAAGGTGGTCGCCTCACCCTCTACCTATCTCCCACACATCGCTCTAACCTCGAGTCACTATGGGTGCACCCCGTAAAGCTTTGGCATCTGCGCTAAGTTGCAGCTGCATCACTGTATAAGTGCTTGATCCGGCTCTAGGTCTCTGATCTGACTGACTGGTCGGTACTCAAACTGCATCTCACTGACTAATCCACTTGTTCACGTTCTATGTATCCCAAATTCACCTGCTGTCTCCTGGTTGCTAATGCGCCCTAAATACTACCCAATCAGATAGCATCACTGCACGGTGCCCGAAATTGTGGCAGCAATCAGAAGAGCCCCGGCATTCTGACACGTCCATGGGCCTTAAAACCGTCTGGTCTGACCTTCGCTATAGGATTTTCCTATCTACCTTTATTAGTACATAAAACACACTGATAGCTATTTTAGGGAAGCGATTTCATTCTATACTGGGAGGGGATATCATTGCCTTTTAAACAAGACTTAACTTGACGTTTTATGCTACTTACTTGCTAAGTTACCACCTTGTTGGGGCACAGTCCCGGCATCTGCAGGACTCTGTCATTTAGGACTCTGTACTGAGCCTCCCTCTAGTAGGTGTCCTGGGCTGGTACTGTCAAACAATACAATGGAGTCTAGTACTTCCTACACGATCAAGGGAAATACATCCCCTGATTTACAGCACAAAATGTCGCACAATACCGGGATAGACAAACCTACCTGTCTATCCCCGTGGTTTCTCCTATACTCCCGATAATTACTCTAGACCAAGATAATGGCATGAACAGTGGCTGTGACGCTACACTGGGCTATTTCAGATCATATGCTTCACTAGCCGTGAATTGGAATCTTGCTCCTGTTCTTGAGCAAGTTCCACATCAGACAAATTGATAAGGACTTGCAGGGCAGGGCTAGGAGGCCTAGACTTGTACGTAGTTTGGACCACATGGTCGGGCTTGGCTATTCCATTGGGAAATGGCAAACTTTCTTCAATTTCAGCAAGCCAAGACACTTCTTTAGCGTTAATATCTTGCTGTGACACGGGAAAGTCTTCCTCCATGGGCTCGAGTTATCCGTCAAAGTGCTCCAGGAACTGTTCCTGCGTAACCATCGCTCTCACAGTTTCTTCTCATTCAGGAGTTACCTTATGGGGAAGTGGGGCACACTCAGGACATGTGTCACGTTTGCGGGGCCTAGAAGTCCTGAGTGACAGCCCATCAGCATGGTTGTGGTCTTTGCCAGGCCTGCGTACAATTTGAAATCAAATGGTAGTAACCGAGTTATCCAACAGGCTACTACACCCTCTGGCTCCTTAAAAGTGAGACTGGCGTGGTCAGTCACCACTGTGAAATGTCGGATGGTCAAGTAATATTTGAATAGTTCTATGGCTGTTACAACAGCCAATAGCTCCTTATTCGTGGTGCAATATCGCCTGTGACACTGATAGTTTTAGAAGCGTAAGCAATCACCCATTTGACAATTCGACCACTTTCCTCTTGCTCTTGCTCTTGCTACACCCATTACCGTGTCACTGGCATCAGTAGACAAAACCAAATGTCCATCAATCGTGGGGTATGCTAACACAGGTGGTTGCACTAGAAACTTCTTAACAGCTTGGAAAGCTTGCTCGCAGTCATCATCCCATATAAGCTTGGCATCTTTCTTAGTCAAGCCAGTTAGGGGGTGGCCACAGAAGCAAAGTTGGATATGTAGCATTTATAGTAAAATCCTAACCCAGGAATGCACGTACATCTTTAACCGTGCCAGAAGTCGGCCAATCTGGCACAGCAGCAATTTTCATTGGATCGACTTGGACTCACGTGAAATGTAATGCCCGAGGAAAAGCACCTGATCGTGCATCACGCAACACGTTGAAGGTGCTCTCTGATTCGCTGCCAGACAATTTTAACTCTTTCCAACGAATCATAGAAATTTCCACCATAGACAATCACATCATCTAGGTAGACGAGGCATATCTTCCAGTTAAACCCTGAAAGAACTACAGCCATTCAAAGGTTGCCGGTGCATTACATAGGCCAAACGGCATGACTGTGAACCTGAATAGCCCTTGTCATGTAACGGACATGGTCTTATCGATATCGGCAGGGTCCATTTTGACCAGCCAGTACCCTGAATAAAAATCCAGTGCACTAAAAGTAGTGTGAGCCCCGAAGAGCATCAAGTGTGTCGTCTATCCTTGGTAGGGGATAGGCGTTCAATTAAAGGACATCGTTCAATTTACGATAATCCACGCAGATGCGGGTGGAGCCATCTTCCTTAGTGACCGAAACAACTGGGCCAGCCCAGCTGCTCTAGCATGGCTCAATCACGCATCGATCCAGTATTTTCTGGCGATTCTCTCCAGTATGAATTGAATGAGTTCAATTGAATTACCCATCGACCAGATCGGTTCTCCCCATGTCAGTCGGCCCACTACTAAATACATCTCTGTTCTCGTAGATAGCCACTGCGAACTCTTCCCAATCACGTATAGTAAGATCTTCCGCAACCCATTCCATTAAAGGTTGCAGGTGCTCTGGTAGATCTTTCAGATCCATGCATCAGTGCCGGGGTCAATTACCTGAGATTCAATTACAATTACAATTACAATTACTTAGCGTCAGCCAATTACAATTACAATTACTTTGGAATGGGAAAGCGAGAAAGTTGAGAAAACTCAAAATTCAAATTTTCATTTATTTACAGCTGCTGGAGAAACTAAAAATGTTCATTTATTTTACAGCTGCATTTGAATTTAAGCCTATATACCAGCATTCTGGAAGCGACTTGGGCTGGTAGTCCTGAAAATCAACTGAATGACATAATGGCTTTAGAGTGACAATCTTGTTTTGTTTAAGTGTCACTGAAGGTCTACTCCCATTATTCAGACCAAGTGCCGTGGCACAAGTTGATACTGGCATGCAGGTACAAAGCCTGGTACAAAGCCTATCTGTAAGCCTACTTATTTGGTCCATATTGCTCGTATGCCATTGGTCTCAGACACACAACTTACTTGACTGCGCATAACTTTGTACATACCGTTAGTATTGCAATGTCTAGCAATTAGATAGGTTTTAAACATGTATGGTTGCCTTGCGAAAAGACTAGACAAAGCATCAGAAAGGATTTGGCCAGTTAGCCATTACCACAGTACACCTGCAAGTTCTTACCTTAACAGTTATGGGGTAAATACATGGGCCTTTTATTACATTTGGGCTATTTCCATTTACAGATGTAATTGGAAAAGTAATTGAGTAATTGCAATTACTTAGGGTGTCAATTAAAATATCAATTACAATTACTTTTGTCCAGGAAAGTTCAATTACAATTACAATTGCAATTACATGGGGAGGTGTAATTAATTACTTTCAATTAGAATTACAAAGCAATTGACCCCAGCCCTGCCATGCGTGCATCGAGACGTTCACTACAGTGAGGGAGATTTCTTCCTTTGCCTCCGTCCTTATTAATGGTTGTGGGCACATCCAATAACTCCCCATCATCAGAGTCAGAGTCCCAGTCGGATAACTGGTTATCCACCTCCAACATTTCTTGAGCTCGTTTTTCATAGAAGTAATGGGATAGACTTCTCCAATTCGGGCTCCTGTGTACAAAGTGTGGGGTGTATCTGACAGTTCCAACACTGGTAAATAGTGAATGATGCAGTTAGTGATGATCAGATCACCAGACCATCCTCGGCATACCTCCGACTGTTATCAGCTGGTTGTGCCACTGTGCTAGGCGTCCCAAAGTATTTGATACCCTTGGTAGCCTTACAGCAAACCATCACTTCAGTTTGTGGTGGTAGCTGGATTCGCCTAGCAGCTTTTAGCTTGGCGTGATTAGCTCGGAACACACGCTCGGGAACACATTGCATTTCTTCTTTCCCGATAGTAAAGATTTTTTGGCATAAAGACAAGTCACAATTGTGTGCTGCTAGAAAGTCAGCACCAATAATAAAGTTGGGCCTTTTCAGTCTGGCACTTACAACAACTGTGGACTTGTACACACCATCCCCGATGCCTACCTGGACATCAGCACAGGCGGGTATATAGGCACCTTCAAGGTGCCGTGTGGCCTCGTATTGGCCTCGTATTGGTCACATGTGGCTCACACACTCGTTGAGCCCTGTAGGGCATCTCCTACCAGTCTCGACGTGAACGTCGTTCACCACGGTGGTCTATATCACCATAACGTGGTGAATGGGGTTGAATGCCCATGCCTTGGGTTCGAGGCATCAATTCGGGTTCCTGCACATCCTCTTCGGATGCATCATCTGGAGTTTTCATGAAGGCCTGATACCTCGGACGGAAAGCAAATTGTCGGCTCGGAACCGGGCTTTTTTGCTCCATACGCCGTTTCCGATAGTACACATCTCCATAGATAGCATCCACGGGTCAGGTTGAGGTCTCATTTAGCTGTCAGTAACACTGGCTGCTAGTCAACCAGGTCGACTAGCACAGCTGGGATGCAAAAGACGGGCGTGTCCGGCTCCCCTTAGGATCCAACTACCTGTTGCAACAATCAGGTCCGAGCTCTCATTCCCGATTTCCGTGGTTGTTGTGGGTCGGGCCTGACTGTTTTAGCCTGGCCTCATACTCAGCGAAACATCTGTCTCTTAGCACAGTAGCTCCATCGTCAATAGGAGCTGTTCATGGTCGGGCGTCCCTAGGACACATATCGGTGTCTGGCACCACTTCAGGTGGTCCAGCCATACTCGAGGGTTGATGGGTGACTGTTGTTGCCCCCATTGGCACCTCTTGCAGCTCACTCTTTACAGTGGGCCGGGGTGCCACCAACCCATAGACACTGTCAACAAGGGTTGCGTTTCCAGGTGCTTGCTGGTGAAGCACAGGTGTCTGATAGTCAAGAGCCATGGTCGTTGGCATAGTTCCTGCTGGCTCTCTGAGTCGGGAGGGCCTAGGCTCGGGTATCCAAGGAGATTGGTTATTTCCCATCGGAACTAAGGTTGGGACAACCCAGCTTTGGAACTATAGTTGCCAGAGAAGAATGGCCGTAGTGGAGGTGGCACCTGGGGTGCCATGGGTTTGGCATTCGTTTGAATGCCCGATGCAGCATGTGTGACTCAACCGAGACAGCTGCTAGGCTACTCAGGCCTTGACTACTAAATGTGTCGGGCCAGCATTATCGCTCTCAGGAGTGTGCGGTCCACTGGATAATGTGCTACTGTCATAGTGGGTTGTTGACATCCATGCTCGCTGAAAAGCGGGCATGAGCTCCCAGCGGGATAGCGCCAATGAGGGCACTAGTCAGTCGGCCAGATTAGCTTGCGGGCATGGAAGATTAACTCCAGAATTAAGAGCCTCCCCAGATGCAGTGATGGTGATGCCAGAGGCATCGTTCTCAGTAAGGGCAACCACAGGGTTGCCAGTGGAGATTGGAAATTGATCAGTTTCGGCAGAGGATGGTTCCCCTGCCTGTTGACCATGGGTAAATACAATCTCGGAAAGATGGTTGTGATTGCCAAGAGGCAATCTGGCAAGTCAGGCAGCTAAGCTGGATCCCAGATGAGCCCCCATAAACACGGAACCTGTGGTGTGTCAGGCATTCCGAGTTAGAACATATCTAGGGGAATTGTTGGAAACCCGATTTTAGCACAACCACCAAGTTGTGTTTAATGGCACCCGAAACCTGACCTACGGGAGATGGGAGCCCCTAGTTGGGATCTGCAGTTCGCTGTTAAGTTTCGTGGTGATCCGCTAGGTTACCTTAACTTGGTGTATGAGTGAAATGTGATGTATATGTATGTAAGTGGGTGGATCATAGACTCTCCCGTTGGAACCCTAGTGGGTCTGAGGAGGGCCCAATCAGAACTTAGTGCAACTCGGAGGGTTGCCAGTTCTGGCAGATTGTCCGATTTCATCTGAAAAAGCAATCACATGATGAAGGCACTCGGTTGATAGAGGCCTTTATTCACACACAACCAGCTCGCTCGGAAGCGGACTGAAGATGCACATATCGACGTCATCTCAGTGAGAAGTAATACTGATAAGTGACGTAGAATAATACCACACTAGCTAATCTAACCTCGACGCTTTAAAAGCTTTCCCATTAACGTTACAAGACTAAAGTTACAAGACAGAAAATCGCTTAAGGACAGAAACAATCACCAGCTGATGGCTGAGTGTTTGTTACGTTACATACGACTGACGACAATAGAATACTAGGTGACAGATATCATTAAATTACAGAAAAAGCAATAAATTAGACACTAGCTAATATTTACACATAAAAACACACCCACGTGGAGCGCTTACTATGCTCCATAAGTGCTTTCACGCAGATACCAAAATCAGCTACCCTTAACACTAAATGGCTCCTCAGTGGTAATACAGGTCT
>JAAUYG010245719.1_pt1 | contig 14898 bp, 9 predicted proteins | sample 7278091 | NCBI WGS metagenome assembly JAAUYG01 (sample SAMN14350201, study PRJNA611818) | marine sediment metagenome | isolation source: surface marine sediment (0.6m) | place: French Polynesia: Moorea | collected 2018-08 | reverse complement strand
TAGCAGCCCTATACTACCTAATACAGCCTATACTCTTATTAAAATTTTGAACATTTGCCAGCCTATACCATTATTACTACCTATACCGCTATTTGGCAGCTGAGAGTACATGCATTATGTTGCTAAAATTAAACATGTTAAAGTTTTGTATAAATTAACATTTATCAATCATATTATCGCGTAAACATGTTAAATATAATGTTATGTAACCAAACCAAAGCACTTTAACACGAGGTACATTACATTATATGTTTATTTAACTTCAGATTGATCGACATGATCTGTGGTAAAAACCCTGAAGTTGCGATAAAAGTTACTGCAACTTCAGGGATAAAACATGCAATAGGGTAAGCGATACTGGTAATTACCAGTATAGGCTATTTCTCTGCACATATGGTGGCTGGATCAGACAGCTTCTGGGCATTGAGGTGAAAGCTGAAAGAGCCCCAGACTGGATGCAAGCTCGTGACTGACTGACAGTAATCTGATGCGCCACTTCCAACTATGGGTGTATGTGACTTATCTTGCACTTGTGCTCCACATAATAGATTTGATCCTACACTTGTGATAAACACTGCAAGTCTGTGACAAAAATGACTGGGTACCGGGGACTTTTTTTTGCTATTTGATCACCATGATCACAGGCCTGATTATGCTTAAATTAGTGATGCCTATCTGGTGTATCACTCGGATAAATCAATTCCATGTCAATTGGTGAACCTTGCATCATGTGCATTACCGGTACTTGAAATAGGCATGATTATAGGGCTATATAGCCCCATTTTCTTGATTGATTTACGTAGTTGTAAATCCCAGTAAGAACAGTGTTGTACTCGGCTTTTGCAGCCCTTGACGCTTTAGCCATGCTTGAGGTTGCTTTTTTGGGGTGTGTGTGCTTAAGATCATTTGAGAAACATGGCCCAGGTGTAAAGATAAGCAATTCCACAGGTGTTATCATTAGGATCTCTTAATGTGGTCACAGTGACCATAGTTGCGACTGGACTCGGACAGACTGACTTGGGGAACTGAGTATTACATTTCGGATGTCTGATGGCACTGAGGTATATACATGTATGGTGAACCTAGTAAGTACTGGTAGGGCTTTCAAAACTTTAAAGCCTGTTTATGAGATGACAACCTGGCAGCTTATTGACTAGAATCATAATATGTACATATATAAACATTATGATACGCATACTTGTGTATCGACATGTTGTATGCTTCATTTGCAAATTATCAACTTGGGATCGCACAAATGCAGTAATGTAGGTGATGCCAGTATTTTAGGTTACACCTGCACTAAAACATAAACTTGATTGATTGTGTTCTCACTTTTATAGATATGCAAATACTGACCCTATAAGGTACATGTATGCTTCATGTTAAGGACCCCACGGTTGGACCGTGACTTGAATATTTCTGGATAAAAGTACCCCGGTAAACACAATTATCTTATGCAGTTGTAAATTGAACGACCTGTTTGTATTTGCAAGGTACAGGTATACTAGTGCCATGACAAAGTAAATCATGAATGATGGACATTGGAGTGTGGTATAAAACCCAGAAAGAGTACCCAATTGGTCAAGGAAAAGTTGTTCAACTTCAGGAGACTAAAAGTTCGGCAGACTAAATTTCTGGGGTAGTCTTAGGCCAGGTTTCACTCAGTTCACTGTGGTATTGTTTCTTTGAGCTTTTAAACTCAGTGAACCATATGAACAAACTGTTTGATCTAGACGAGTATTAATATAGTATAATTTACAGTGGTCTCTCTTTAATAGCAGAGAGAGGCCACGCTTCCTAATGTGGCCAAAGCTTTTGCTGGTACCGGTACTGCAATGAATGCATTTACTTCTCCCTTGCCAAAGGCTGCCTCTACCATGTCTACTGTGGCCACAAGTTTTTGGCAAAAAAGGTGGCTGCTGTGCAAATTAGAGGGGGGGGGGGGCTGCTGTGTATTACTATTATAAATTTAAAAAAAACCTCACAAATCAGTTTCCATGTTTTTATTAGTGGCTTATTGGGCTGTTAATCGTTGATCGTGTTAATAGGGAGTAATCTGTGCCTCCTGCATGGAAGAGCCGCCCTTAGCATGATGAGGGAGAACATGAAATCACCTGAATAAGTGAATATACAATACATGCACATGTATATAAATAGCAATTATGATCAGGGCAGTATTAAAATATTGGATCCTATTTAATGATGTAGTATGTTTCTTTTATTGGTTTATCATGCGCAATAATAATAAGTTAAAGTTTGGGTGCAAATCTTTGCATACATTGCACCCAAACTTTAACTTGGGAGCACCAAGAAACATTTAGAACATGCTCTGGTCATGTTTGCCACATTTAGCTGCCAATCATAATGGTAAATGGAAGGTACAGACATGCACATATATATTTCCAACATAGGGCTCTTACTTGGATAACCTATATACTAGTATGGAAGGTTGCGTATGCAGAGTACATTACATTGTATGATGCGGAGTAGCATTATTATTAGGTCACAGGGTATGAATAGATGGTGCAACCGGTGCATGTATAAACTGATAAACATGGAAAATTCAAATTTATGCTTGCCATGCAATCCGTTAACATAGCCATGATAGATCTCTTTGTCAATACAGAGCCTTTGTGGTTGTGGTGGCAGTTTGCATGCAGTATATCCTTGGTAGTTGCTAAATTTGTTGATCATGTTGCTACATACACTGTCTGTGTCTCTGCATTCTTAACTGGATACAGTTGTACATGTAAGCTTAGTCATACACACGATAAAATTATGCAGTGGGGAGCAGTGCAACGATATAAAATCATCATGATCATGAGGGATCAACCAATGGGGTCCATTTACACTGTAATACATTGGGTTCACAGGTGGAATAATTCATTGCATGTCTTTTGTTCATGTTATATACCAATTCAACATGTTAAAAAACATAAAATATACCTCTGGGTTTGTATGAAAGGAAGGTGGTCTTTATATAAGGTGGTGTTTAGTCATGCGCTTACATGCACATGCTGCTTGAGGAAATAAGTCCATAATATGTACGGTATACATGGTATAACCACACATGTGAGATCGCAATGACTTGAACAGCACTGTTTGTACAGACATAAGGTCACTTCTGTTTCACTTGTGATCATTGCTACTGGCTGTTTAAGTCACACTGGCTCACAGGTGGTGATGTTTTACTACTAGAGCCTTCCTCCCCCCATATTAGGCATTGGTACAAAAAAAGACATTTGTCAAGTTTAGTATGTTAAGAGTAAGCTGTCTATACATGCAGGCATGGTGCTTTGTTAGATTTGAAGCAGAGCCAATATCTTGAACTTCATGTCAGTGACATCACATACTACGGGTACATTAGGATTGATGCTCCAACAATGAGACATACTGTATAATATTGTTTACTGTTTTCACCAAGGACGGCTATAAAATAAGAATTGTGCATACCCCAGGATATATGCAGACCTCATACATGTAGGTAAAATGCTGTAGCAGAGGGGGAGGGGGGGGGGCAGGTGTTATAATATTTCATCTTTACATATCCATGTAATAACATGTATAATATGGTATTCTTGTATAGCACTGACTGGGGTGGAAACCTTAATATACAATACGTCTTTGATATCTATTTTACATGTTATACACATGTTATACATGTTATAGGCACCTATATTTTAATGTGTGTAGAGTGTTATCAGTTCATCATAATTTCTTTCAAATTGATTTGAATCTACTGCTTCAAGTTGTAAAACATATCCTACCATGTCATGTTATACCCTACCGTAACAACGGTTGTAAACATGTAAAAGGTATCCATAGTGTCATGAGTATAGGAGTTAAAACATACATATTTACTCTAGAGCTTTAACTGTAAAGCAGCAAGTGAAAAGTGTATCATATGTGTATTGAATAGTTAGATACATGTATGTATGAGGCCATGTACAGTAGTCCCTCTCTTGTAGGGCTGCCGTGCATAATGTCAAGAAAGAGGCCACGTTAAAGGGGTGGCATTTGGTGAAAGGGAGAAGTAAATACATTTACTAGCATCAAAGATTATGGCATAAGATTAGCCATATATGTAAGCGTGGCCTCTGTCGAGAGTGGTAGCTAAGGGAGGCATCACTGTACTGGCAATTACTGAGATTTCCTTATCCATCATCCTCAGTTGTCAAAACTGAGAGCTTGTGCTATGCATGCACTGATCCCGATTATGAGGGTACAGAGCCCCTCTATTTTAAGACTACCTGCGGGATCTTGAAATATATGGTCTTATAAGACAGGTGGTCTTAATATAATGGTTGAATACAGTGAACCCAGGAATTAAGAACCCCCTGCCGTCAGGGCCAAAGTGGTCTTAATTCTGGGGTGGTCTCAATTCTGAGTCACATCAGTCACTGGGACTTTGGTTGCGTCTCAGGGTATATCCTTTCTAAGTGCATATTCGAATATACATGTATACCATAGTTTAGGACTTTAGGACAAAGAACTACAAGGGTAGTACACAGAATCTGCACTTTGGGACTAACAATGACTAAAGTGTTCTTTTAATCCAGGTATTCTTAAAACAAAATTGAGGGACCACTGTACCATGTCCAGGTTATTTGGTACTTACCGGTACTAATAGCATAGCTATTCTTGGTAGTGTTCACCGTGTTTTTGCTGACTGTTTGCATCGGTTGTGGTCTACAATTTGTACTTAATACTGAGACACTTACATGTAGTTATATTATTAAACTTTTCTTTTAGGTTTCAAAAACAGAATAATAACCTTAATGTGTGCAATCTTATCATCAAACCCCATACCAGATCCGTCAACATTGACCAGGTTTATTTTGCGTCAACTCGAGTGACCTCTGACTGTCCTTATAGTAAAAAAAACACCCGGTTCAGTGGTATGTAGGCTGAAGACCAAACAAAGCAACAGTTTTTGACCCCAAGGGGCATGGGGGGGGGGGGTGTTGAACCTGAACACACTTGTCTTGACCTGTGCTTTGATGCAAAAAAAAGCGAATTTTCTGTTTGTACATTGACAAGAAACACAACAGAGACCTTTTCCATGAAGTTGCAACATATCACAGTGTTAAGTATTTTGTGTACAAAATGCACAAGGTGAAGAAAGCCAATGCTATTTCACGATAAATTCTGTATATGCCTACCCGTATGTATGTTTATTTGGATCTATAGGTAACAACATAGTAACAATAATGTCTGTCAAATTAGTAGACAAGCTTTTGTGCTCAAACCCAGGCCTGCCACAGTGAGGCAAAAATTGGCTGTAACTAGATAAATTCTAGCCAGAGGAAACCTTTGAAATTTATTGTGACAATTCTGAGCTTTAGTATTTTGTAAGAAATTCTAAGAATACATGACAATCTCATATATATGCATAATGTATTTTTCTATTAGGTTTAGATGCATGTGTACACATGTTACATGTACGTGTAGGCCTGCACTGAAAGGCATTGGTGTACATATAAATCAGATGGATTTATATGTACACCAAAGGAAAGGAAGATGTATTCCTGTTATAAACCAGGCTCCACTATATGATCCCTGGAAATGAACTCTACACATTTGAACTTAGCTGGATGTTGACCTAAACTTTGGCCTAAATATGTCCTGTAGTGCATGGACTGATGGATTTCTCTTTAGAGAGATCAGATTCAGTTGTAGCATAACGGATAATACATGTACATGAAATATGCTCAGCAACATTCCATTACTGTAATGATCGGATGTTTGGTTATCATGGTTATTGCACGGTTGCTGGGTATGCCTTTGGCAAAATCAATGGTTCGAAAAATGCATAACGTGTATGACACCTGGAAAACTAAGGTATAGGTACCTTTACCTTACCTGTACATGTGATACTTGCATGAATAAGGTTAGACATGTTGAAGTGACGCTTCGCGTAGTAAGTCAAATTACTAGTATGCTCTCTAATATTATCGTAATCATGATGAAAGCTAATGTGTAAAAAAACCTTTGGTGTCACATAATTTTGCAATTCCTGTCTGGTAGAATAATATTTTAAGTATAAGACTATCTCTGAAATGAGACAACCGGTAGTGGTCCAGTACTGTATAACTATAATTACAGACTACCTGGCGAGGCCAAAATATTAGTAAGCCCCTACTGCTATTTTGGGTTCATATTTTATGCAATGGTTATTACTGTACTTTTTGTCCTGTATCATTTGCTTCTTTTTTTTTTCAGATTTTATTTTTCTGAGCCCATCCGTGATGAAATTATGGTCTGATACTACATGGTTAATTAGTACACGTCAACTAAACGAAGAAGTGACGTTGTAAGCTTCCAAATTCGTTTCACATGACACGGTTAGTAACTGGTTGCGACCATGCTGACAAGTTCCGATGCCAAATGGCGCTGTATGTGGCACCTGCTGATCTGGTCCATAATGTTGACTCTGGCATCGCAGTTTCTGGATCTCATGGACCATATTCCTTTCTACATCTTCGCGGCAATCAGCGTGCTGATACTTCCGGTTCTTACTGCCGTGTATAGCAACACTGCCGGGCGACGTGGGGCAGGGCTTCTCAGGTAAGTTTGAAATATAATTTTAGTAATGTTACTTTTAATGTTAAATTGCTTAAGATGAGCTCTGGCCTGTTTCCTTGGTTTTCATCTTCATTTCCAGGTCCGAATGAAATGACTGTTCACGTTGCGAAGTTGTGGTGCCAAGTACTCTCTATTGTGATATAGATTTGTCAATCTTTTCATGCTATTAACCTGTTGACTTTTGCACTCCTTATTCATTCAAACCAAATGTGAATGTGACAAGACAAGAAAATGCATGCTTGGTATCATGTACATGTGAAATGCAGTCAAGATTTGTGGATATGGTCTGTCAACTAGTAATGTCTGACTATGGGTACAGTCTATTCCAGCACTTGAAGTATAAAGCCTATAACATGCCGGTATATAAAAGTAAAAACGTATGAAAAAGTGAAAATACGTACCTTTACCGGTATTGTACCTGTCCATATGATATGCTACAATCATTACCAGTGGGCCTACATCATATTTCACAGCTTGCCCAATACATATGTTTTACATAGTTTTTACTGTCCGGTATGAGAACTAAACTTATAAATTAGCCTAACTAAATCATGTCAATTATCCCATATAGTAAACTACTTTTGTGTTTTGTTTTCTTGATCAGAGCGGGTTATGTTTTCTGTGACCCGGTGCTTGCCTGCATCACCATATCTCCCGTGCTGCTGCTGAACCATCTGCCTGATGTAATCAACCGGTATAACTGCCTGAGAAAGTATGCTACCTGGAACGACACGTGTAACTGCATGCTGAATCGGTCGGAAAGCACAGAGTATGATCCAGATTTCGTTCCCAGTGCCGACATTGATCCAGGAAAGAAAACATGGATGCTGGAAGCCACAGTAAGTTCTAAGAACAATTAGAAGTCTAACCTCCTTTTCAATTCCTCTTTTATTTCCAACAAGCAAATGACTTCTTGCACACAAAATACATGTATCTAAAACACAAAAATATGCATGCAACATTTCAAAAAAATAAGGGCTATTTGATTTCTTTTTGAACGACACTACACTGAAATGGTAACTCAAAAGAAAATACACACAATTGAAACCAGGAATAGGTAACATTGCTCATTCTGCCCTTGGTTATTGACATACTGTGTGGCCCTAGTCAGCAAATATACTTTAAGAATTAACTTCGTCTACTTGTTTTGGTTTGCTTTATAACAAGAAAAAAAATGTGAACTTGTCCAGAATGTGGTTCTTATACTACATGAGCTAGGGGTGGAATCCTATGCTAGAGTCCCCCACCCCCATCAAACAAAAGGCTTTAAATATAAAACAGAGTATTTTCGTCAAGCTATATCATGTATATGACATGTGTGATAATGTAATAGCATGATTCACTCTATATTGTGATTGTGATGTGCATGTCTAGAAGACATTGCATTATCAGGATTAAACCACTGGGACACCAGCTGGCTAGATTACCATATCCATTGACCATGTTGACCAGAGATGCTTAAAATATGATCCTTAGAATCAGGGCTGTGCACAAATTAGGAAAGTTACTCACCACATCATTGGGCCAGTAACAAAAAATATTGCTGGCAACTAACCATTATGCAGCCATTCACATGATTAAAGGCATGTTGTGTATATTCTGATAGATATCCAAGAACATCCACAGTGCTGAAATATCTTAAGCTTTTGTAACTAGGTAGAATAAACTTGAGAAAATTCCACAAAAGTATGCACATTGTGCTTTATGTATGGATGTTTCTTTTTTCCGTCATGTACATGTAAAAACACTGGTGGATTGCATACAGATGACCACATACCGGTACAAACTGTTCGACAATATTCTGTTACTAATACAGTGAAACTTGTATATAAAGACCACCCTAGGGACCCTCAAAAATGTGGTCCTTATACACAGGTGGTCTTTATATGCAGGTTCAATAACATGGAAAGTATACCTCTGTCCCTAGCGACCTGTAAAATTTGGTCTTTATAGAAGGTGGTCTTTATATACAGGTGGTCTTTAGAGCAGGTTTGACTGTACAGGTTCTATAAATAACCACCAGATACAATGTAATTATTAAAACAAAAAATATTTGTATTTATTTCCAGTCAAAGAGGTTCCTGGTCATTCAGATGACTATAGTTGTTCCGGTCCTCTTGACGCTGTTCATGGGCAGACGGACCTGTAAGATGTCCTACCACACGGCCATTTTTGTCTTTGCTTATTGGCTGGTGATCGCCATCGAGGCCACCGACCTTGTGGAGGTTGTACGATTGGGCGACCTGTATAAAAATGTGGTTTACACAACGGAGGCCGTCACGTGCATCACAATGATCATCGTCAACAGCTACGCAGTCGTCACCCTCTGCAGCTACATCAGTCCAGGAAGTGATGCAAAACAGTGCAAGAAGAGGTTTGATTTTATTTATCGTGTCTTTGTCGGAGCATCCGGGATCTTGCTCGCCGAGATTCCATTCGTGGTGGCCCGTGTTCAGATCATGACAGCCGTTCATATGGAAGCTATACAAGCCACATTCTACATGTGGTTTGTCAAGGATGTCCTATTCATCGCCCTTATTGGCGCCATGCTGATACTCCAGAAGTTTGGTAAAACCCTGGAGACTCTGCCGTGCAAGATAAACCTGGATAACACCGAAGTGTTTTTCCAGCCAGAAAAACGAGACACTTACATCGTGCAGAAGCAGAAACGTGTACGATTCCAGGATCCTCCGGTTACCACCTTCGAGAAAAAGAAACAAAGTCCAAACAACAAAGTCCATGTACCACCTGAAAAGACAAATGATAATTTGGTTTCCATATTACAGAAGAACGACACTGGGTGCCCTAAGGTGGAAAGCTCATCCAGCGAAGCCACCCTCAAAAATACTGCAGGAGCAGTGGCTGGAGTTGCGTCCGCAAACTTTCTTACGGAGAATATTCGTGTACCTACGGTATCTAGAACTCCCACATCGATGGCTTCCGTACCTTTGCCAAACAATTCCTATGCTCAGTATTATAACAAAGATGGCGGAACCTCAAAGTCAAAGACAGATAGAACGCCCGAGGATATGGAAGTAATGGAGATCCTGCAACCCTCGTCAAAGCGACAAACTTGCAACTCGACTCCCTATCACTCCCCTGCACAGGCTGAGGATTTATCAGAATCAAACTCTCCAATTGGGGAGCCTGTGCTTGGTGCTGGCATTGCATATAATCATGCCGATCCTTGCAGTAGCAGCAGTGGCAACGTGGGTGGAGCCAGGCCAAAACAGTATCGGATAAAATTACCAGCCAACAGCAGCTCTGAAGATGAAAGATCCAGCCCATGGCAGAATTCTTCACTATAATATGTATAACCTACATGAAATTTCACTATCTGAATTTGCAAGAATTATTGTGAATGCACCTTTCATTGCAGTGAGTAAATATGATATAGGATGTATGGTGATTGGGGGCTACTTTATGGCTTATAATGGTGCTCATTAAGCATGTTAAGGACTTGCCGTATGCTCATGGATAGTCAATTTTAAGATAATGATGGCAGATATATCAAGTATAATTTATGTACATGTATATGCATTAACTTAACTTAATAAGCAGCTATGATGTTAAACCCTCCTAGTATACCAACATGATCTGCTTTTACTTTAGCTTGTGCACTGCTATGACATCATGAAATCTTGTGCTTACCTGAATGTACATTTGAAAAATCATTAATTTGGCAGGTATGAAATTATAGAAAATGTATTCACTGGTTGTGTCATGTTTCAGTCAGACCACATATCATCTGCTGTGTATTAGAGCTGTGTGCTGTGGTTTATAGAAGAATATCTATATGTGAGGTGATTCAGTGCACTTTTGTACCTAACCGCTTTATTCTATAATTGAAGATGACCTTTGACAATATATTTGGTGGTTACCCCTCTTTCTTTATCAATTCTGCTTATACATATATGCTTTTACTTCCTATTTTTGCTGCAGAAGTGTGTTTATTGGAAAAAAAGGACTTCATATGACATATGTGTACATTTCGCAGTCGTCTTCTACATGTTGTATTATGCTCATATGATGATATGATGGTGTAAATATCTTTTGAAAGAGAACCACCATTAAGTCCAATTATCGATTATATTGTAGCATTGTGCCAGTAGTTTGTTTGACGGTTGTAGGCTCTGCTCAAAATACAATGTCATCAGAGCTAATAATGTCGTATGACCATCCATCATCTGTCTGTAAACTGCATTTTCTCAGAAATCCTTAAGTGGATTAATGCCAAAATGGAAAGGAAGCTAGCCATCATATCTCCAGACCTTTTTTTCTATGAATTTTTCTGTGATCTTTTTTCCATTTTCGTTAACATCATTCTGGCCACCGGAGCTTGTTGTGCACACCCCACTCTCTGTGCTTGCAACAGGACTCGGAGTAGGCAGAACGGTTAACATGGGTCCCTATGGGAGTGAAAATTTCAAAACATTACATCTACAAATTGCAGACTGGAACAAATTTTATTGTGACATAAATACATATATACAGAATGCGTTAATGTAGGCGAATGGTGTTAATGGTATTGACATATCATGATATTGGTACATGTATTAGAAATTGAGTGAGGAAAATCCTACACGTTCAATTATTTTGAAGTTATCACCAGGGCATATGTGTACAGTAAAAAGCCTTTCTTGACAAACTTAGTGACCGGTCTTGGATAACCACACATTTCTGGCCAAAAAGGCCTACAATCCAATACATGTATAACTTACGTTGTCACCAAATGCCTTTTGTGATGGGAGGCCAAATTTTTATGGCCGACGGAACAGTATTTCAAGGCAGGTTGAATTGTATAGGGATACATTTTCTGTGTTGTGCCGTTAGCACAGTTGTCATGCTTATAGTATTTATATACGAGGCATTGTTAGGCACTTATTCTACAATATTACACAAGATAGAACGTTCATATAGTCTAGCACAAACGGCAATAGCATCACATCTGGCATAAAATTTCGCAAATTGCTTTACCAGGAATTCACTCATTAATGGTCATTATTGAACCTCCTTACTTGTTGGTCTGACTGTAAACTTCAATGGCCTGTTGTTGGAATTTTGTATTTTGAATTTTGTGTTCATGTTACATATTCTGTAGTGATGTGTATGAATTGACTGAGTCATATTTTGGGGATAACTTTGCAAGTATCTTCACTTGTCATGATTTGAGTTTTAACTTTGGCACCATTTATGTCGCAATTAACAGTACCTACCTCTTATACTTGCAATACTTTTAATTGCTTTTATCATAAATTAAGTGATCTTGGGTTACTTGTTTGTCTTTGAGTAAATCTTTCAAAAAATCAGTACTCAGAACTTCCCCCTAACATTTATGAAGTCATTTTCGTACATATACCCTTGAATACGGTGTCCTCCCCAAGTGCAAGCAGTCATTATTGGTTTAGCTAGCAGGACTCTTAGGAGGAGTTTTATCTGTAATAACAGAAGTTTTGAGAATCCTTTTGATGCTTTTACTAAGTACTGTAGACAAGATAGCTAATTCTGGTGTTGCCAGTAGCCAGAAGTACGTACTATCAGCATGATCAGTGACCTTGGGACTTAAGACTCAAATACATCTGTTATTACCTTGTGCAGAATCTACCACACAAATATACGCAAGTCACTGCTCTAGCTCCTTCTAATGTACAGTTGTTATGAATAGTATTTGGTTGGGTGATTTACCAGCCTGGGAATAGTCTTTAAATCATTCAATACTAACTCGAGGAAGGCTGATCTCGAGGAAGTGTTAAGATATCATGTCACAAAGTTCTGCAGTGCCTATTGTCTGCCTGGTACGTAATACGTATGTCTCAGTCTATCTTTTCGGACTGCTAAAAATAACTTGTGTTTGTGCTTTACGTTGTGATAATGTTGATCATAAGATACGGGTATGCATCGTTTTTTATGACCATGCTAGAAGTGCATACGACACCATATTAGCATGATAAGGGCCACTGTGATTATGTTTATGAATGGGTTCTGATATTATTAATTTAGTTAGGCCTATTTACTTTGCCCTTTTACTCGCTGACATTGATAATGTAATAAGCCACTGTGAACTTCCTTAATTTAATGGAATGCTAAATGATTTTAAATTCTGAAAATGAATCCAAAAATTAAATTTCATTAAAATCATGCATTTGTTCAGTATACTGCTGTATAATTAATTGTCCTTAACCCTGCATATAGTGTCATTTTCATTTAGTTGTTTATTTTTTCTATACTTTTAAGGCATCCCTCTTTACATAAGCTTAAACATGTTAAATTTAATTGCTTAAATATTGTTGCTTAAATTTAGTGTTTCATTTATAGCATTAAGATGGTGTACATAGTGCCTAGTGTACATAGAGCCTTAAATGAACAGCCAGTGTATTTGCTATTAGCATATTTTCACGACCAATGTACGAAATGCCAACCTTTAACAGACAACAAAACTACATACTGGTACTTGATGTTTTCATGACTATCTTTTCAAATCTAGTTGTCCATAGAATGGCATTTGAGATGAGATTTAAGAACACCACATACATGAACCTGGTGCCCAGGAATGATTTTCAATTAAATATGTTTGGTTGCCTTTTGCCATATTAAATACTGTAAATTCATTCATGTTTGCAGGGATTGAATATTTGCATGTTTTTGAGACATAACTATGTTCGCAGGGATTAATATGCATGGTTAGCCTGGGCCTTATTAATTCTCCAGGTACATTACATGAATTATGTTTATTGGATTTTATTTTGGCAATTCAAAAATGGTTGTGAAATACACTAGAAGTCCCTCACAAGCATTAATAGTTCTACATTGGTAATTGTAGTATTCACTAGTGTATCATAATTCTAAAATATTCAGGACAGTTGTTTGTACAGATTAATTAGCTACTGGAATGCAAGGTGAATAACCCAAAGGAAGTATGGGAGAATGTTTGGGTCACATCAACCCCCTCCACAGGAAATAATACAACCATCCCCCAGATGGTCTGCTTTCACTACTAGTATTAGCAGTCAACATACTTCATTGACCGGGATAACTGAACAACTGTATTAAGAAATCAATTTAAAGTCACCAACAGACATTTCACAAGTTTTTTGGGTTTTTTTTTTGCTATATCTGTATACTGAGAATTTCTTTTCTCATAAAAGCAAGAGTTTTCATAACTTAGTACTGGTTGGATAATACATTGTATTGTCAGTCAAAACAAGAAAGTGAACTTGACTGATAAAAGTTTGTCTTGTATTATGTGGTTGTGTTCTGGGCATTTCAATGCAATTTTAAGCTGTGTTTGGTATTATGAAGAAGTATTATATTCAGCAGATGGTGTTGCTAGTCCCCTGTTCTTATGAATTTCCAGGAAAACTGATGTGCGACCTTGTGATATCCTATTGCTTTGGCTGTATTTTGCAGTTAACAGAATTCCAATAAAAGTTTGTTTTAGTAAATGGTCTGTGTTAATTTGTCAAGGACATTGATTGCATATCCTTCAAGACTTTTGGACATATTTTTTAAACCCCACCTATGCTTTGCATGGCGGGGTTTCTTACTTTCGTTTTGTGTGTGTCCATCCGTGTGTGTGTCTGTGTTCAAAGTATCTCAAAAACTGTTGAACCGACCAACTTCATTTTTGGTGGACGGCTTCCCTCTGACCCAGCGAGGAAATCATTCGATTTTAAAATTGAGGTCCATGGACCTTAGCGCTCTGCTTGACAGCTGCAGTTGGTATGACATTGGTAATTTTCTGCAGACTTGTATCAAAAACTCACTGCTGCCGACTAAATCAATTGAAATCTAAGGTTAACTCTCACACTGTACCTCACTATGCATGTATCAATTTTAGAGCATTTCAACACTTTAACTTTGAACTCAAGCTCAAATGTGATGGTGGTATAGGACTCCCCATATATGATTTCCTATTGGTGTTTAATAGTAACTTATAGCTCGGCTCAGCTGCTTTATGAAATCTGAGTGACCTTGATATTGGCCTTACAAGGTCACTCAAGGGCAAATGTGATAGTGTTATTGGATTTCCTGTATATGCTTTCCTGTTAATGTTTAATAGTAACATATGGCCTAACTTGGCTCCTTTATGAGATATAAGCCTTCAAAATCTGAGTGACCTTCACATTGACATTTCAAGGTCAGTAAGGTAAAATGTAATCACACCAATGGACTCCCCATATATGCTATCCTGTTAATGTTTAATAGTAACATGGCCTAACTCCGCTCCTTTACGAGATATAATGCTTCAAAATTTGATCGACTTTGACTTTGACCTTTCAAGGTCACTCAAAGTCACATGTGATGATGTCATTG
>JAAUYG010009763.1_pt1 | contig 14899 bp, 14 predicted proteins | sample 7278091 | NCBI WGS metagenome assembly JAAUYG01 (sample SAMN14350201, study PRJNA611818) | marine sediment metagenome | isolation source: surface marine sediment (0.6m) | place: French Polynesia: Moorea | collected 2018-08 | reverse complement strand
GGGCACTTCATGACCGGTGGTTGGCCGGTTCATTCGTTTCCAGATGGCTAGGGGTCCGTGGACTGGAGCCCACGGCAGAGAGTTATGGTTTGACACCTCACGGTGAGAATATAGAAATTCGTTCGAATTTATAAATTACACACTGTTACATGGGAATTGTTTGCATTAAACATCAAATGTTTGTGCTTTCAGCCACTGTTACTTCTGATATACTGCTATGCAGTAATGGCAATTCAAGTTTTAAAAAGGCTTTTAAACATGTTTAAATATACTATGTAAAGCAAGCTTGTAAATAGGGTTACTAATTTTCCTTTCTAGGCTGAAAATGTGAAGGTGTGTGATGTGGAGCCAGAGTTGAAGGAAAAACTTCGGAAATTCCGCTTTCGGAAAGAAAAAAACAATGCAGCCATTATAAGTAGGGTTTTTTTTCTAAAAAAGAAAACTGTCCTGTAATTTGGCATTTTATGATCCGTCAAGGGTCATCAAGAAACTTTTTCAGTTAACTCCAACTGATATTAGGGTTCCACATGGGTCCAAATAATTTATGCTATGTCACGCGTCACTTTTTAATTTTTTTTGCTTATGTCCCCATGTCACTTTTTATAAGACCTTGACGTCAATTTCTACAGTTTTATAAAAGGCCACATCAGATTTCTACAACTTTTAAAGTGGCCGTGTCGTACTTCGTTTTTACCCATGTGGAGCCCTGATATTGGTAAACAATTTCTGTTGCTGTTTTAAAAACGCTGGCAAAATAAGATCCATAGAACCTAATTCACAGATGTAGACATTGCAGACTAAACATGCTAAATGTGTTTTGGGATCTCTGATCAATTGCATAACAACGTAAGGTCTGAAAACATTACATGCATGCTATACGGACACTTCTTTTTGTATCAGTTTGAATTATTTTATCTTATATTGCGCATATTGAAGCTAAGTTGACCTAAGGTTGTAAGCATGTGCATGTAATCTCTTTCTGTCTGTCACTCATCGTGTGTGCATGTACTGAAAAATTTTACCCTTTCAGTGAAAGTTGATAGAGACCGATGTTTGATTATTGAGGAAGAAGAGTATGAGGTAAGGGCTTTCTTACTGTTACAATATTATATACCATACTGTGACACAATAAACTTGTACATTTGAACTGCTGTTAAGCATGTGCCATGATGTTTGTTTTAATGTATACATGATTATTGTTAAAGATAATTCTTTGAAACTCATATTGCCATCATATTTGTACTGCATGCTAACAGCAGTCCTAAGTTTAGAAATAAGGGTGTCTGACTTAGTAGACTAATAGACTTACCATATTTATCTAATTATGAGGGCTGCACACAAGCCTATAGTAATCATGACTGTGCACAGTATGGTTTCCATAGGCCTTCAGCAATATCCCAGCCTTTAGCTCAGGTAACACAGATAGTAGAGGTAAAGAATGTACCAGTAGCACATGTAGTAGGCTTAAAACTGCAAGAAATATTCAACTTGAAACATTGTTTTTCAGAAGTGAACCCTTTAAGACTTTGTACTGAAATCATGTTCATTTCATAACCAAATACACTGAGATTTCATCAGCATTCTCAAAAACTGTTTTAACAAGCCCTGTTTTGTAGATTGTAGCCATTTTGCACTCTGGAGCTATTAACATGAGTATTAAAGGTCTTTAATTTGTACAATGATCCCTCTATTTTACAACCCTTTATTTTAAGACCACCTTGACTATACTCACTTAGTTTTATCCCAAAGTGCATATTTTGGGTGCTGTTGAACCTTTATTTTAAGATCACATTTTGGGTGGTCTTAAATACAGGGACCATGGTATGTGTATTCTCTTTTACATTTTCAATATCAACATATGTTATGTCTTTTGCTAGGACTGCTCTTTAGAAGACCTACAAGAGGAGTTGCCGGCCAGCCAACCCAGATTCATCTTGTACAGCTACCAGTATAAACATGATGACGGAAGAATATCATACCCGTTGTGTTTTATCTACATGAGCCCGGCCGGTACTAAGTTTTCTGTCATGAAATACATGACATAATCTACATTCATGCTTAAGACCCCCCCCCCCCCCCCCCCCCCCAGAATTAACACCAGAAATATAAATGAAATATATTTGATAACCAAACATCACACATGACTGCTACATGTATTTTGTTTCAGCATTAAGACCATGACAATTATTTACGACCACATACATTATTATTATGTATTGTTTATTTATTGCTATTATTTCTAACTACTACAATATTGACACATAAATAAGTAGCCTGAAACCTTCTGCTTACACACAAGAAACCTCAAGAAAGAGTCGCTGTGGAAAATTCTCCCTTTGTTTGTTTCCTAAATGTACCGGGGTAAACATAACTTTAACGGTAATTATAGAGAAATAGGTAGAGAACCTTGTTCCTGGCCATATCTGTTTAACACATGTGTATTAGTATAAGTTCTCTCTCTCTATATACACTGTATTACTGAGCATGCTGAAATATGTGAGCTCTATTTCATATCATGTGGTCAGGATGTATATTTGTATATTTTGGATGATAAACTTACTACTGTTATTTTCTCTCCAAAAAATGGTAACACGTCTTTTCGGTACTTCAGGCTGCAAACCAGAACAACAGATGATGTACGCTGGAAGTTTGAAGTCCCTATGTAAAGACATGGAACTCACAAAAGTAAGCCCTTGGATGTGTGTAAAATTGTAAGACAAGCCAGTCAGCCCCCCCCCCAAATTGGTCATAATATGAGGATGACCTAAAATGAAAGAAAATTCATGATAATTTAAACTCTAAGCCCATCTTAAAGTACAAGTTCCTTTGTAGATGGAAGTCTTAAATGGGGAATGTGAGTCTTAGCTCTTAAATTGCGTCATCTGCTGTATAATTGGTACTTGGTCAATGCCCAATCTATGTTTTTTGTACTTGCTTGACCTGTCAAAAGAAATATATCATGATTACAGAGTTTTTCTCAATGTTTGTTGATATTCCCAATCCTACTTCTGTCAGTAATCTAGATTACCGATAATCTCACTGTGTGTGAATTTCTTTTGAAACTGAGTATACATCTTTGGGGCAGAGTGTTTAATGTTATGTCATATTATGTCAGTTTAGTTTCTGGTCTTTTTGTTATTAAACAGCAGGACTGTACATGTAATAATATATATTTTATTGTGCGTTTGGCTTTTCTCCTTAGGTCTTTGAACTTCGGCACCTCGATGACTTGACGGAAGAGTGGCTTTTGGAAAAGCTGAAGTTCTTCCGTTAAATGCATCATTTCCACGAAACATCATTCCCACAAAAATTATTATATCAGTCCCATGGGGGTAAGGTAGAAATGCCATTATATATTCGGTATGCGTATGTCTGCTGTCATTTAGTTGTAAATGCATGGTAAAGTACTGAAGTAATGACTTGATAGTGAAAGAATGTTAACACAAGAAAATCTGCTGAAACATGCACGTCTTAATAGTTTTGTGGTGCAACAGAATGCGATATTTTCCAGAGTTCTTCCATGCACGAAGTAATACATCATAGATGGGAAAAAAAAATGAATTCATGTACCGGTAATGAGATTTAACTCAAAAATAAATGATTTAAAACTTCGATGTTGTAGATAGGTGCCTGTTGTGCCAGTCTGATTTTCGCCCAAACCAAACCAAAGACCAGACCATCACTTACAAAAAGATGGTGGCAAAAATATTCTTGGTACATTTACTACCGGTAGTTTTTGTAACACAATGTACCAGTAATTAGAAATATGTTCATGAATTCCATTCCGATCAAGTAACAGTTTTGATATTAACAGCATATGTGTATGGCATTGTTTGATTCTGGCACAGTTATTGAATGCAGTGGTCCCTGCACTTTAACAATGTGGTCTTTACTTAAAGGCGGTCTTAAAATAGAAGGGTATGTATATATTGAAAATGTATGCGTAGTGTCACTGATGGCTGGTCTTAAAATGGAAGGCAGTCTTTAAATTGAAGGCTCACTGGGAACTGCATACAGTACTAGGTCTTATATTGCAGGTACCACCATGTTTTGTCTACCGACCTTTCAGTATTTAAACTTAAGAACGACAATTTATGAACTGCTGCTACCATCCATTGCACTGGTGTAACTGGTTTTGAGCCTGAATGGACTTTTTGAAAGGGGTACATTTACTGTTGTTTTTTTTTTACTTAATGTGTTTCCTAGAATTAATTCGTAGTAATGCTGAAAAATCCAGGGTCACCACATATGTGTGTATAATCAATCGTAAAAAGACAATGCAAACGTATAACATTTTTATTAAAGCAGAAATGGTAGAAGTGGGACCCTTATGGTAGATGCAAGTCATGTAAGATGTATTTTGACGGAGCATGAACTTATTATAGCAGTATTCTGGTAGTTACATTAGCTGTATTCTGGTAAGGTTAGCTACACAGCTGATTTTCTGATGTCGTTTAAAGTGCTCAGAACAATACTCTGCAGGCACAGAGTGTGAAAAAAAAATGTTGGTAGGGTTTAGCTCTTGATTTTGTGTCATTTATGGGGCACCGCATAAACTGCAGTAGGTAACCAAATCAAAAGTATGAAAAATACATAATGCATTTTATGCATAATCATTTTTTTTCTGTGATGTTCTTGTTCAACTGTTTTGAAGTTGAACTTTTCTTACAAGGATATACACGATATATGCAAACAGGTAGACTACATGTACTTATATACAGAGTGGTGTACAAAATGTGCCAGGTATACTAAAATGTGCGTGTACCCCAGAATTTAAACCGAAGTTGTTTTACTTTTGGGGCAGTCTTTATTTTAAAACAAAATATAGGAATATGAAGCCAGTGTCTAGAAATTAATATTATCCGTTCATAACTGAAAGACAACAGTTGCCAAAGTGATTAGTGAATTTTTTTCTGGGAAGAAAAGGCCCCTGGGACAAGTTTTGTAGACCACTACTAAGTGTTCTAAACTCCAGCTACTACTGGCAGATTTGGCTTAAACTAGGGTTTTATACTGTAACAAGTTGTGACATTCAAATGACATCAAAGATTTTGTCCCATTGTCATTGTAAGATTACTGGCAATGCATAACTTCGGAATACTGTATTATCCATGTGTGAAACAGGAATAAATGCAGTTTTTATGCTGAGCATGTACCGGGTTATCTGAACCCCTGATAACCATACGTAATGAACCATATCACCCTCTCGAACTTTCAGGTACAGTGTATGTGTACAGGTTGGTGTTGTTGAGACAAAATTGGTATTGAAAATATCTTTCAAAATGTTTTTATACTCATCACGATTAGTAAACTTAAATGGTCTTATGTTTTACTCCTCGGATCTTAATGGTGAGCTATAATTGTACGTGTGTATGTATGTAAAGTATGCCATCTGTTTTTTAACAAGGCTTTTAAGATGTGAACTTTAAATATTTTAAATTTATATTAAGCACGTTTTGATCGTGAAGTGCAATTTTAGCTCAGTTTAAACTTACATTGTATGCCACTTTTATTTGGATTTGTGTTTGAAGATCTTGTGGTGGAATGCTGTGTCTGTATGGTGCGCAATAAGCATGGTAAGCTCTCCAATTCTCAGTTCCATTGCCATGAACTATTCGCCTAAATTGACAGTTTTGTGCTTTGATCATAGTAGCGTAGATTTAGCCTGTGTTTTGTATGTTCATTTTCTATTATACCAACATTGCTAGTATGTCTGTGTTTAAGTAATAGTGTGTTTTAAAACACAAGTTTGGTAGTTTTAGCGATGCACCTGTGAAACTAGGGGACACCGGAGACCCAATAAAAGGTTTAAATTGGCACAAATTCCATATTCTTGTATTCAATTGCTGGCGGTGTTTCATTGGATGAATCTATTCTATTGTAGGGCTTAGTTTGTTGATTTTGATGCCTCTACTTGATTAGGCTATCTCAGATACTTCACCAGTGTTTTATTAACACGTTGCATCCCTGCTTTTCTCTGATTTTGTACAGTGGTCCCTCTATTTTACAGCCTTTTATTCCAAGACCCCTTGATTATAAGATCTCTTGGTTCCTAAACGTGGATTTTGTGTCCTGCTGAACCTTTATATATTTAAGGCCACCTGTCATACAAGAGCTAATTTTCAAGGTACTGTGGGTTGTATTATGTAGAGACCAGTGTATTTTAGTGAAGACCATTGCAATCCTCTGACACATAGGACGGCATTACCGCAACTAACATTGTTCATTCAGCTATGGCAAACATTGTATGTAAATCCTCTAGCATCCAGTTTATGCTCAATAGGGAGTATTTTAAACCCCTACCCTTGGCGGGAAAATGTTTCACCCAAGATACCCAAAAGAAGGTGGTCACGAAAACGAAGTAAGCTCATAATTGGCCGAAGCTTCATGAGCTAACAGTGTGTTTGGGTAAAACGCGCCACATGACCAAGGGTAGTTGGGTGTCCGAATGAAACTGACAATTCATATTACGATGTTGTGGCATGAAATACTCCCTACTTAGAGGACACTATCCCTAATAATTATTAGATATTAAACCACCCTATTTATATTATTCACTAAGAAATTATAACCACTGTTGAGAGGTGGCATATGGCCAGGTTGATCTAACAATATTTGCAGTAATAGTACCTGTGGCAGCATAGATTTCTGGCCATTCTCCTATACATCTATGTTCTAAAAGAGGTGGCCTCTTAGTCTGTAGTAAAGCATAACCACTGAAAGGATCTTCTCCAGCCAAGGGCCGCAAATGCTTCTGCGCCCACAGGCCCTGGCAACTGTGTTTGAAAATCGCACTGTTCCCAGTCCAGGCAATGAATATTCATAAGGCTTGCCTGAGCTGTAAATTTTTCAGTGATTCTGGAACGGAAGATTCACTGTTTTAAAGTTTGGACAGGAGGCCCAGTAGTAGATATACATGACGCGGTTGCCAGGGCCCATTCAAACAAGTTTGTAATTGGCAAGGATGGCCAACAGAGGAACAAATCTTACGTTACAGCTTGTGAAATGTAAAGGACTGTGTGAGATAACTGCAAGCTCGAAGTTGAAAAATTATACTACCCGGTAGTAGCCTTGGTAACCATTAGTCTTCTCTATCTTTTAAGACCACAGGTGGACTTTCAACAATCATTTCCACTGTACTTGGAGACTGGCCCCACAGACTAGACTGGTTCCGCTAATACTTGAAGACCCGTTCCACTGTACTAGCCTTAGACTGATTCTATTGTACTTTAAGACAGGTCCCACAGCCTTGAAGACAGTGGACAGTAGTTCCACTGCACTTTGCGACATCCTATGCAGTACCGGTACTACTTCCAGGACATAGCACACATTTGGAATATGTTTTTGGTGACGTTTCCCACTCCCACCTCAAGAAAGCTGATGGTCGCTAAAGCCGATCGATGCACACCTATACAACATCATCCCCTTAAATGTATGTATGTACAGTCTTATATAGCGCAATATTTATAATTATATTCTACTGCGCTACACATGACATTAAATATCCTTAAAGGCTACAGTTAAAATAGTGAGTTTTTAAACACAGCTAAATCATCCAGGGAACGTAGCTCAGATGGCAGTGCATTCCATTTACGAGGTTCTGCCGACATGAATGACCTGTCACCAAGTGTCTTGTGTCTAGTTTTAGGGACCTCCAAGGTTAGTACAGCTGAGGATCGAAGGCTGTACCTTTTGACCAGCTTTTTTACCAGCTCTTTACTGCGACAACCCATTTAAAGATTGATTTTCTCCTATGTAGTACACATTAAAAGCAGTGTGCAAAAGATTTTGTGATATTAAAGTGCCATTCGAATTTTCAGACATGGTCTTTATTTTCAACATCACACATACCGGTACATCACAATAGTGTAGGCAGTCGCTTTTTCCGAAATTGTGAAAAAGACCATCAATACAAACTTGTGCAACTTCCACATGGCTTCTGTTTTCGTATAAAACCAGACCGTATGTACACGCAAAACGAAATATAAAACCGCCTTCTGGGTAGTTCAGATTCACACGAAAGAATAACATGCTAGTAGATTGTACAACAATGTGTCCGTTCTCCAAAGCTATCTCCATATCTTGCTTTTTACAAGTATTTTGCTAGCTTTGACAATGATCTCTACTCATTCGAAGATTCTTAACATTTTGCAAGTACCGACTTTTTCCCACAGAGTAGCTTTGTTACATTCTTCACAAGTACATCACACATAACATTATTTCCAAGTTGCACTTCCAAATATTTCATTGTTCACGAAGGTCAGAATAACAGGACATATGACACGAGTTTGCATGTTTGGACAGGGCATATAGATAAAACATCACATAAATGGTACTTGATATCTTTTTCATTGTGTTTTCTAAATTTAAATTGTATGCTGTAGTTTCCAAAACAATTCGATTAAACTTATTCCACAAAACTCGAAAGGCTAGACCAAGCCTTCAATGGCACGAGGCACTGCATGTTTCACAGAAAAAAGTTTGTTTCATATTTGCCAGAAATGCATAATGGTAAGTTTTTATGCAAAAATAATCTCCTACCGGGTATATAATGTTATTTCATAGACATAACATTGTCTCTTTGCAAAAAAACATCGGCTCTTGCGGTGCATCTGAAAATGGTTAATATTTTCCAGCATTACAACAATACCGACGAAGCATTTATCCTCAAGTATACCACTGCGCAACAACAACTATTAAAGGATTGGTATAAAAACATTTTCACAAGAAAGAAAATGTGTAAACTGCTACTCCATAAACGTAGCACATATCAGAATGCCTGAACCCAATGTTTTTTTCTACATAAGATTACTAGCAATACAAAAATGGACACAATACGTAAGTGTGTTAACAGTCAACAACTATCGGTATATAAATCTGTGCAATATTTTTTACATCAATGTTATATGGCTGGAGTCGGCAGCGATCAACTGCACACAGGGTTTGAGGTGCACATATACAAAAAAACAAATTACGTTTACAATAAATGTGGATTTAATGTGCTGTGTTTCACTAATACCAAGCGACACAATTTCATTTTACATCCCACAGAAATGCTATGTCACAGAAAGGGAGAATTCGACTGCTTCGAATAAACGTGCATGATCAGTGACTGAATTAAAGCCACTTTTATGAAAACTGGGAAGTTGGTAATGTATGCTATTTCTAGATTTTCCTTTATTATAAGCTGCTGGTTGACTAGGTTAAAAGCACAAATTGCCTTTAATACAGAAACAAAGCGCATCTGGTCCATCTATGGAAAGAAGTTATATATAAACATTCCCTAAAAGACGCTATGAATCTACGACTGTTATTTAAGGAAGGAGTACAAAACGGGAAAGGGATGTTTTTTTCACTTTTATGCGGGTGGAAATATATGTGCATAAAGCAAAAGCGAAAAAAGGGATACAAAAGGGCAAGACTGTTCCTTGTACAATGTGATAACACAGACGCAGACATAAAACAGTACAAATGGCTGTACATTTGTCAGAAGTCATCAGAATCCATATCACTCCTGAAGAAATTAATTTCCACACTTGCGTTTCTTGTTCTTGCGGCATCACTTGACTATTAAATCCAATCACGTTCTGAGCATCTACGATGATGACACAAGCTCGTAGATCATACTGGACGAAAGAAAGAAAACAGCATTTAACAGGATTAGAAAAATGTTCTTTGACCCATTAACGTTCTGCATCGTACAGCATGTACAGTGATCCCTGGGATTCAAGACCCTTCATTTTAGGACTTCCCTAAAGACTGATCATCAGTGACATCACTTATATCTTCAATATAACCTTCCATTTAACACCTTTTTTTTAAAGACCGTTTTATCTGGTTGAATAGGTGGTCTTAAAGGACCCATTGTAACGTCTTCTTGTGCATACTTTTGTAATTCATCAATACAATGCTTACTGCACAGATTAACTTGAGTTTGAGTGGTTCAGACATACACACAGACAACAATGTGGCAGAAGCTCACTTTCACCTTTAATCTCGTAGCATGTCTTTAATTAGAAAAGCAACGTGATGTTATAGGCACAAAAAACTTGTTCCTCTTGTAGCGTAAAAGATTATGAACATCTTACCTGTAAAGGTAATAAAAGAAGGACAGGAGGTAGAAGGCTAGCTTGACCCAGCCTTCCTTCTGCGCTCTGCTTAGCTCATCAGCATTCATTATTGAAGTCGGGTCGTACAACCCAGCTCCACTCATCACAGGCCTCGTCATGTATCTGATAAACAAACAATATAATCTGGTAAACAAACAATGCAACATGTCTAAGCTGGTAGAAAAACAAGTTATTAATAAACAACAAAGTCTGTTTAATAAACAACAGAATCTGGTAAACAAAGACATCTGGTAAATACAGTAGTCCCTCTATTTTACAACCCTCTATTTTAAGACCACCCTTGATAAGACCGCTTGATTTGATCACAAAGGGCAATTTTCTGTGTTAAATGACCTTTATGTTAAGACCACCTGCAATATAAGACCACATTTTTGTGGTCCCATGGGTGGTCTTAAAATACAGGGACTACTGTAAATGCCAATGTCAAAAGCTTTCCTAGAAACTAAAACACCACAGTCTTCAAGTAGTAGTTTCTCCAGGGAGTAAGTCCAGTAAATCAGTTATTAGCTTGGTCAAAAATGCTGTTTACCACATATAAAAGCTAACATCCTCCGCAAAATAGCATGTCCAAGTAATACATCCAAAGGCACAAATTGTAAAGCTCATCAGAGAAACCAAATTTTCTCTTCCGCATAACATTGGTAATTTTAACATTCTCATACATTTTATATTATCATGATTATAGCCTGTGAAAAAAACTCAATGTACATGTAGTGCAGAGGTGTCTGCAAGCAGCCAACACCAATGTAACCACCTGTAATACCAGTACATGAACCTTACGGTGCTAAACAGTATACACCTATTTACGTCAGCTATTGAAAGACACATTTAAACATACACATGATACAAGGACAGTTTGCAATTGTCAATCCAGCTGAAGTGCCTGTGAAACAATGAACATGATGAATGTTGATGTCCAAGACATGTCAAGGACCAGCTTCACTTACCGTCGTATGTGGTACGCGATGAGTGGCATGTTGAGCAGTAGTGTGAACCATTGACCCGCGAAGAGGAACAGGACATTGTAGAACATATGCAAAATATACTCAGGAAGTACCAGCTGAAACACACACAAAAAAACTTGCATATTTTTAACAAGAACTTAAGAAGTACCAATTACAAAATGTGTGATTTGTTTCCTTTGAATCCATCCCTATAAACAGGGGTGCATGCAAACCCCATATCGGACAATATATTTTCACCCAATTGGGTAATTGTATAAAAGGTATTTTTAACATGTACCCCCACGAAAGTACCCCGATTGAGAATTCACATCCAAAATATCATATCTGCTTACAAATGCTACAAAGTGGTCCTAGTCATTAACTCATTACCTGACCGTTGCATGTGCATCAACTGCATCGGTCTAGTAGATACACCCTTGGTAAAGTGTATCAACAAGCAAAATATTTTATGAGAACAGCTACGCATAAATTTCTATTCCAAAAAAAAAAAACTATTAGCAAACTAATACATACATGTATCAGGCTCATATAGCATAACCAGAAAATGTGCATGGTGTTTTTGACTTTTTTAAGACATATTTTATCCAGTGAAGTCAGGAGTCTATCATGAAACAAATCAGGGTACACACAAATATCACTGTTCTTAAAAGTACAACAAAACATTAACCAATTGATTGAAGTAAACAGACAACACATACTGGATTTAAGCTGTTACATTGGTCGATCGGGTTCTTATAATCAGTCTTGAGCTCATCAAATGCTATAATCTGGAAAAAGAAAGATGGTGTAACAGAAAGAATACATGGCAAACACGTAACAATATAGCAAAACAGGGACAACAGACTATTGATATAACTTCACAAAAATAGCTAAAATTGGAACTTAGCATTTTAATTCATTTAAACCTAGGTTTAAGTTTATATACAATACATGTAATATATTTTATTATGGATACGTTCAATATTAGCCTGGTAGACGTAGTACTATCGTAGTAGCCAGCCTAATAGGCAGTCATCCAGTCAAATTATAATTGGTATAAACAGAAAATATCATGAAAATCCAACTCTTGAGTCTATTGGCCTACGCTCTGTCTAAAAACACCTTTATTACACAACAGCATTGTTTATTGCCTTTGTGGCCTTTTGAGCAATCATGATTATGTCATGACATTGAATATTAGAGGTATACATGAGTTAAAATGGAATCGACCAAATCGTGCGGACCAGCCATTTTGGCGCATCGATCCAGCAAACCGACCAAATTCTTATCTTGCGAGTCATGATCTGCACACCTCGCTAAAGAGCGATTTGGTGCCCTTGTTAACTGTCGATTTGTGAGCCACCCCACCTGCAGAACTACGATCTGATGAGCCAGTCCCTAGCTACAATAACAATCCGCAGCTTGCGGTTGCTGTTAAATTCTAATCTCCATGACAATGGTTGTTGAAGATTGATCTGTGACTACATCATGGTTGTTAACAATTGATCTGTGACTAGACCATTTTTGTTAAAGAGTGATCTGCGACTTGCCATGGCTGTTAAATAGTGATATACGAAATACGATTCAGATAGGGGTCTTAAATAATGATCTGTGATTCATAGTTCTCTGTTAAAAAATAAAACTCAAATCGGGCCATATTCTATACTCATGTATACCCCTAATATTAGTCATCCAAAGTTAATCTGTGGCTGCTATAAATTACTGAAAATTCTGGACTGGGATGTTTGGGATTGGGACAGTGCCAGTGCCAGTGGCAATGGGAGTCCGAGTAGGGAGTTGGACTCAGCATGTGCACACTACACTAGGTCTCTGGTTTTAACACTGTTGAAGTGGGACTAATCTGGGCCGTGTATCCTCAGGCCAAGGCCAAGAGGCTAAGTGCCATGCCACAGTGTTTAGATCTACATGTTTACAGCATACGGATTGGAATGGAAGCAGCTGGAAGTGTCGGTGCGGCCCGGCGGTGCGGACACCCGACAAGTAGGGACTGTACACTTAGATCAGTAGCGAATATTTCAATCTAAGCTACTGAGTTAAGTTAACACTTAAATTAGCTTTATTGCAATTAAACTTACATGATATATAACGAAAAAGATTAGGAATGCTGACAAAATCAGCGCAAGAATGTAAGCAAAAGCAGCGAAAGTGAACGCCATATTCTCTTGTTTGTTTGTTCGAAATTCTCTGATGTGTGCCATCGCTTCACCAAAACTAAATGCTCAAACTCATGTGCCGCCAACAGTTAACAGTTTAATATGGGTGGTGAAACAACGATGCAGCAGCAAGTGGTAGTAGCAGTAGCAGTGGTAGTAGTAGTAGTAGTAGTAGTAGTAGTAGTAGTAGTAGTAGTAGTAGTAGTAGTAGTAGTAGTAGTAGTAGTAGTAGTAGTAGTAGTAGTATCTTTCAGATTCAATGCTTTTGGTGGTCTGTGTAATGTTTTAGACAGGATAAGAAGGAAGGTCGTGTGCTTATTCTTGCTGTCAAAAGTCAATTACAATGTAAGCTGGTTGACTCTTTCTGCATAAACACTTGTGAATGTATTCCAGTCGATTTTCTTGTGACAAGATCAAAATACATAAGATATGGTATAGTGCATAGGCCGCCAAATACCTCATTTGAAGACTCTATGACTGTATTTAACAAGCTGTTTGCATATTTAAGTAATTGTAAATTGTTTACACTAATTGGTAATTTCAATCTTCCATGTATTAATTGGTCCAGCCTTATAAGTACCACTGTTGTGGGCCGGGAATTCCCCTTACCCTATGCCTTAAGTCGGGTGCATCACAATGTGTGGCTTTTCCAACCAGGTTCAAAAATTTTATAGATCTTATATTGCATTCAGATAGAAATCTACTTGGTGCAGTTAGGAGCGGTGTTCCATTTTCAACCAGTGACCATAATACGTACTACACTGCGTGAGATGATACCCTACTCAGCATGTTCAGTGCCAGAAAGTACGACAGCTGTCAAGCCATGTTTTAAGAAGCAAACTCTATGAAGTGATAAATGCATTTTTGGCACCATTAGACTTGGATGAGATATATTCAAATTGTGCCTCTACAGAAGAATACTGGCATGCTTTCAAAGACATAGTTAACACTGTATTTAATTATGTGACTTTTATACCAGTATAACAGGCAATGGCAAGGTATAGTACCATGGTTTGGTACGTTAGATTAAACAGCGCAGATGGTGTAGTTATAATAACAATATTGTAACTTACTCACAGTATAAGGAGGCAGCAAAAAACTTCGGAAGTGAATTTCTAACAGCTAAATGTTGGCATGAGCAGAGTCTTTTCGGGCAGAAAAAGTGACTCGAAAAGATTATACAAGTACATCAAAAAGCCAACGATTTTAAGTTCCCTGATTGGGTGTATAAAGACATCACAGGGTTTTGTAGATAGATAGTATTTATTCGTTTCACAATGTGAACAATTGCATACAAATAGACAGCATATAAAATCAAATACATGCACCATTACCGATATCACAGTTCATTCTGTACATAAATTAATAACTTAAAATAGCATTCAACTCATCCCTGGTCTTAAAAGATACATGTTCCCTTTCATACGTCACTTCTCTTGCAAAGTGGCCTGTCACAAATGTCTCCTGGTCCATTGAGTTAAAGTACATTTCAGTAATTAATTTTCCAAATGATGAAAAATTATGTGAATTAAGTAAATATGCACATGTTTCATTCACGTATGCACCCAGGTGAAGTAAGCTCCTGGAAACTGAAGATTTGCTACCATTTAAAGCCACAGACATCAGCAACCTATTTATGATGTTATTACTG
>JAAUYG010049293.1_pt1 | contig 14903 bp, 16 predicted proteins | sample 7278091 | NCBI WGS metagenome assembly JAAUYG01 (sample SAMN14350201, study PRJNA611818) | marine sediment metagenome | isolation source: surface marine sediment (0.6m) | place: French Polynesia: Moorea | collected 2018-08 | reverse complement strand
CTATTTTATCAAATTTTATCATGAACTAACTTTTGCCTTTTTATGTGAGTGAAACTTTTAGATTATCAATGTGTAAATAGGTCAGATTTCAAGCCTGGATCCGGCCCTGCAGAATCATCACCAAAATTCACCGAATGACCTGAAACTTATCACAACTTGGGCAATGGCAAAGGGAATATACTGCAGTCCTCGAGCCAGAATTTTATCAGTTTCACTCTTCGGTTAAACTTTTTCTAGATTTTCATGTTCTAGGTTAATATCAGGCAAAGAACGGCATTGCTAGGATATGGTTCATAAATGTTTACTGACATTCCATGAAAACCGAGGGAGGAGTAATGAGGTTTGAAATTTGCAGAGCCATAAAGTTCAGACTGTTTTTATAAAGTTTCAACGCTCCATAAAATATCTGATATATTCATAACTCGCAATAACAGCCTGTATCCCCCATTATTACCATATTTATCATCAAATGTAGTCCAAGTCGAATGAAAACTGCGGAAGGAGTAGCGTTTTGAGGATGACAGATTAGGAAAATTTGCTCCGAATGACACCCACGTTATCTCAAACAAGAGGCCCAGGGGCTTTGATCTTCTGCTTGATCACTTGCCGGATACATACATGAACAAATTACGTTTATCTCTAACAGCCAAACAGCTTCTAGCCATTTGGTGAGGCGACTAATCCTAATTTTGACATTTGGAGGCCAAAACGACCTTGGTTAGACGAGCAATGAAGCAAATGTGCCTTGTATACTGAGATTCGAGGTACAGAGGTACCCCATGTATTTTGCACTAGTACTCTGAGTCCCAAATTTCAATCCGGTTTGCTCCATGACGAGCTGTTTTTAAGATACAAAGTTGTTAAAAATGAAATGCACCAAATGACCCCAGAAAGACATCAAACACTTGTCAAAAGTAACCTGCATACATTAACTTACTAATGGGCCCTGATGGCCACGTTTTGGTCAGTTTCGCGCTACGACCAGAGCCGATTTCGAGATACAAAGTTGTTGAAAATCGAAAAAAAAAAACGGAAATGTACCGAATGACCTCAGACTGACCTTGAATACTTAACAGTCAAAAGTATCCTGTATGCATTAAGTAGCTACCCATTAGGGCCATATTTTGGCCCCTTTCATTCTACCAACAGGCACTTTCGAGATACAAGGGTCTCGATAATCGGACATGCGCTAAATGACCCCAGAATGACTGTAAACAACATTTAAATGTCCTAAGTACCCTACACACACTGAGAACTTGGCTCCGAGGCTCAAGTTTTGGTCCGTCTCGCGCTACAACCAGCTGGTGTCGAGATACAAGTAGTAGTAGTAGTAGTAGTAGTAGTAGTAGTAGTAGTAGTAGTAGTAGTAGTAGTAGTAGTAGTTGCTGACTCAGCGCCGCCTGCCGTGGCTTGGCCATGTGCACCGTATGGATGATGGCCACATCCCCAAAGACCTGATCTACAACGAGCTCCCCAATGGTCCCAGAGCTCGAGGTCATACCACCCTTCGCTACAAAGACACATGCAGCTGTGACATGACAGATGCGAACATTACAATCAACACATGGGAAAGCCTTGCGCAAAAACTGCAGAGCCTGGAAGTCTGCTGTCCGAAGCGGGGTTGAGGGGGCCGAGGTCGACCACATGGAGCAGCTGGTGCAGAAAAGAGCCAAGCGAAAGGAGAGTACTTCTAGCTCGACTGCTACAGGGTGTACCTGCACAAGAGACTGCCACTCCCGGATTGGGTTACACAGCCACAGCAGAAAGTGCTATAATTGAACTCCCTTGTGCAGACATCGTCTTTCGAGACGGAAGGAGGCCAACGACGAGTAGTGGGATCAGTAGCACCATTATCAGATACACCCTGTACTTTGTACACAGGAGCCCGAATTGAGGAAGTCTATCCAGTTACTTCTCTGAAACTAGCTCTATAAATGTTCGAGGTAGATCCCCATTTATCCGACTGGGACTTTGACTCTGATGATTGGGAGTTAGTGAACGTGCGCACAACCGTTAATAAGGACGGGGGCAAGGAAGGTAATCTCCCTCGCAAGGGGCAAGGAATTCACTGCTGCACTTCATCAAAAAGTTTGTGATTTGTTGCGGATTGCTAAGACCTACTCCACAGTGTACAGACCTCAAGCCAACGGCATGGTGGGACGCGGTAATAGATCACTCTTAGCAATGCTCTGAGTAGTAGTGTCTGAGCAACAAGATAATTGAGATGACCAATTACCTGCTGTGCTTAGTGCATACCGCTCAACCCCCCATAGCAGCACAGGGCTTGGCCCTTATCAGATGGTCTATGGGGTAGAAATAACCATACCAATTGACAAAGTAATTGGTGAGGTCGGAAGGCAAAGACCCGAGGTTCATTGCCCAGTGGAATATGTAGAATGGCTACGTGGCTCCATAAGGGATGTCCATACCTTGGCCAGAGCCAATCTTAAGGAATCTGCTAAATGGCAGAAGAGAGGCTATGGCGATGCCAGTCGTGATGTTTGTCTCCAACGTGGCGACTGGGTTTGGTGAGTTTATCCTCCAGTCAGTGGTGGTAAACTCCGCTATAAAAATCGGTGCCCTTGGCTGGTGTTGGCTAAAGTTAGTCCTGTCATGTATAGGATACAACGCCACACTGAAGCCAAATCCGAAATTGTGCATGTGGATCCACTCTTGTCGTATCAACCCGACTTTGGGCAAGAGCTTGAAAGCTGGATTCCGGGCGAGGAGTCGGGTAGATATAGAGCTAAGGGGTCACAGACCCCTATGCCTGCACTACCTGAAACTTCCCCTGGAGTGGTTAACGGGCCTTCCATCGAAGTCCATTCTAGCCCTCATGACACAGTTCCAGAGAGCTACTCTGGCACAGACTCGGAATATGAACCTTCCGTGTCCGTTGGCCCTCCTAGATGCAGTAACAGACCCCGTCAAGAGCCAGACCAGTACACGGAGGTGTGTAGTGTACGGTCTGCCCGAGGTACCACCGATAACCTTGTCCCCAGCCTACGACTTCTGGTTGGCTTGCTGTTGGTGGCTGTGGCTATGTCCAACCCAGACTTGGCGGTGATGACAGTGGCGGCAGTGGCTGTGAGCGTGAGTATGTTCTCTCCTCAGCTGATGCCTCCCTGGACCCGTTGGTGGGCAGGTCACTGCTAGAGGTCAAGTCCCTTACAGATTATTGGTGGCTCCACAGTGTTCCCCTGTGGTAGTCCGCCCAACACGTCTACCACGGTACACCACTCCCATCCACTCATATACTAATGACATGTTTACATTTTCTCTTTTCTCTTCCAGACCGTGGTTTGAAGAGCCAATGTCCTGGCTACATCCCACAACGGAACATTAGCCCGTTGTTGCTCACCCTCCTACCTACTGTATATTCCAACACATTCTATATGTAACATGTCATTTTCCCCATTTATTCTAAGCCTGAAGGCGATCACTTATAATATCGTGAAATACATTGTTGCTCACGCATTTAGTCTTTGGACTCAGCGATCGTGGCTTGGCGCAAAAATCTTCCTGACCCTTGCTCTCTTTTCAAATTAGGGCACTGTGCCCCCCGTTAGTCCCAATGTAGATATTTAGTCTCAATTTCAAGAGACATTTCTGTAGTCCACCATCCTACGGGATGCCCTCCTGGTCTTTTGTACACGGTGCCAGAGCCTACTGTCCACACTCAGTGTGGCGTCCTTTATAAGGGGAAAAACTGTTTTTTTTTTTTTCTGACGTTAAACTTGTGGTTTTCCCTTAGGGGAAAAATATGGGTTTTTCTAAGGGGGTCTGGCAGTTTCACTCATTCGGGAGAGTCTGTGGGTTCCGACCAATTACGGTCAAACCCTAGAGTTTTTGTGATCTAGGTCGTAGGTCCTAACACCATCTCGGCACAATACAATTATTCGTGCCCGTTTCCGGTTTCGGGAAATTGGTTTGGACCATTTTCCGACCCATTCTTATGCGGGAGTCTGACCAATGTCATTCTTCTAGCCAGGGCCCACTATAGCCAAGCCACTGTAGGGAGAATATTTCCATTTCTGACTTTTTCTATCAATTATTGTACTAACTAATTAAGTTATTAGGAGTGGCAATTTCAGTCTCTCCATAGTTTTAGATTCCCCGGTTGCGATCAGCCACTTTGTACTTATACACGTGAGGCTGACCTTGTCGGTCCAGGGGAAACACTTTAGCATTGGTAATCAACCAATTAATATAAAATGTAGTAATAAAATTCTCTTTATCTCTAGAGTCCTGCGGACGTATCATTCCTGCAGTAGAGACACAATCGTGTGTAATATGTATTAATGTTTAAACTAACTCTCTAGGTTGTCAACGGGCGAGGCCAATCTCTTCTTTTAAGAAGGGGTTAGAGGACCCGTATTTACCCTTTTTTCAATTTTCAGCCATTGTAATAACGGTTAAACTCTGCATTTTCCAGAGTGTTATACCTTATTTGGCATCTAAGGTCTCCGTGTGACCTTGGGTATTGAATTTATTTCAGGCCCCATTTGAGAGATATTTATCTCCAGCACTGAGCTCGCGGGTTCAATGGGCAGCGATAAAGTACTTTCTGAGATCTATATCTCTACCCTCATTACCATTACATTTCAGCTTCTTTTTCCTGGTAACAGTGCAGCAGGTCGCTTAGCCATGCCCCTGGAGAACATAGAGTGGGCGTACACTATGATTCTAATCTGTTACCTTCCAGATTGAATCGAGTCGGGAAACGTATGTCAATAGTAGCCGGCCTTTTGACCTCCTATAAGCTCGCATCTGACCTAGCGCCAAGGACCTCAACTCGACGTGAACTGTCCGAATGATTCGTCATTCCAACCTACGTGTCCCCCAGGGTATACCTCTTTTCTTTTTGCAGAATGGGTTTGACATCGGAATTTTGCTAAGTATTAGGACCTGTTGTATTTCAGCCAGGCACTGCAGAAAGAGAGACAACCCAGAACCACGTCTAGTCAAATTATCCTACTCGTGATACTTGACTTATAAAAACATTTCATACTAACTTTACATACTACCCTGGTCTAACTGGCTGACCTTGGTCGGAGGTGTAAACACCTTGGCAGTATTTTGTCCTAATATGTCAGTTTCCTGGTCAGGTCAAAGGCTATTACGTCCAGGACATTGTGCTTACACACGTGAGGCTGTTTGATCAGGATGGGAAACCCATTGTTAATCAATACCGTGTCCTACCCATATTTAATTGGATTAGGAAACATCTTAAGTATTTATTCCAGGCGTTAGCCCCTGTTTAATCAGGTTCGTAAACCCACTATTATTTATTATGGTGTCCCAACCATATATATTGGTCTTGGTAGACACTACAGGTTATTTAAGTGATACGTTACTCATACAAGTGGTCTCCGGGTCCACATGGTTATTTATTCCATGTTTATCGGGTCTGGTAGATACTGGAGGGTGTGTGTTTAATATAGTATAAATTAATAAGTAGTAAAACTTCCGTGTATGTATTTATTTAATAAACATAAAATATCAGGCTAATGTAACAGTAACAGTTTGTTTCCGTGTAAATAGGTAATTTAGCCTGTTCTTGTAGTTATTTATCGTTTTAGCGTAGTATCAATGTAGTAGCCCATGTCAAATATTCACTTATCTACATAGTAGTTGGGCTACTAGTTTTCATACAAATGTAAACTGTTTGTACTGTAGGTATATGTGCCTCTAGTTCCATGTTATACATTTTCCGTAATAACATGTAACTGTACTGTAACCCGTAGTAAATAATATCTTGTTTCTAACATAGTATGGGTTCTCTCTATAACTGTCCACCAACAGTAACGTGTCAAATATTACTAGTAATAATTATTTAACAGTGGTCTACCTATTTATAAATTATACTAAAACCACCCAGTTCTATTTCTACGTATCGAACTAACATTGTATATATCCGTCTGCTGCACTCGTCCTAAGTGCAGTACAGACGGCATGTATGTCGGTGGTTACAGGTCTAATGTTATTATTTTAGAAAATTCCCTGGCTTTCATGGTTTCTGCCTGGCTTGTTACACAAGCTCCGTGTAGATTCCGTGCTGCAGAATATCTGTAGTACCGAAAGTCTTCTAGCTTACTTTAATCCAAGCTGTTCAGCAATGCATACACGCTGCCAACTCGCGCAATGCACCCGCACTTCAGTGTGACATAGTGCCTGTTTTACGAAACTTGAAGTCTCCTGGCTCCGTCGGGCACGGTGCCGTTGGAACAGCAGTTTGTCTTACCCGGGTCCGCCAGACATGGTGCAATCGGGATGGGCATTTGTCTCACCTGGCTCCGTCGGGTACAGTACCATCGGGGCAGAACTTGTCCCATCCGGCTCCGTCATTGGGAACGGTGTCATTGGGGGCCAGCTGTGGTCCCATAATCCAGCAGCGAAGAAAACAATAACCGAAACGAAAACACCTGTTTGCAGAGAGGCACTAGTGAAAGAGACAGAATGAAAGGAAGATGAAGTGGTCACTATATGGGATACCTTTCGAGAAATGTTGGGAACTTTATTCCGAACGTCCCTTCTCTGAATTAGGATTACCTGCAGTTGATGAACTTTCATGAGGAAGCAGAACTTGAACTTGTATGAATATCGGGCTCTGAACTTTATCAGAGCTCGTAACTTTATGGGAACTTATAACTTTTCCAAACTTGAACTTTTGGATTACCAGATGAACTTTCACTGGAGCTTTTGGATTACCAGATGAACTTTCATTGGAACTCAGGATTACCACTCCATGGGCTGGATCCCCGATCCAGGGTTTATGGACTTGGTCTTTGATTCAGAGTTCTTTTATATGGATACACTTTGTGCCTAGTGGGCGGGCACCAGGAAATATTATATGTGTTTGTTTGTGGTTCCTGACTTTTAACCCCACTCAGAGCTTGGGGAAAGGTTAGTTAAACAGTGGCAGACGTAGTGTCAGTAGTTGACAGGTTGTCATTGTCTTAATGTTCTAGTATTTATCGCCACAGGTTTCCCTGTGTATCCCCAGTGTTTATAAGGTGTAACCGTGACACAATTGCCCTCTTGGTATGGTTCCCGTGTGTATACGAGGGTGTAACTTTATCACCCTCTCCCTTTCCTTCTGTGTCACCAGGTATTAGTAGTACTTTGTGTTTAATGTAACGGTCTAGTGTATAATACTCCCTACTTTTGTCAGTGTGGGGTGTGCTGCCTGAGTGCTGTGGTTGGCTCAGCGGAGTGCGTGGGACACTGTAGACAGGTTGTTTTCAAATATTCCCTGTGTGCTACGGTCGTCTCCCTCACTGGTGTGTTGGTACGATACAGTTGTAGGTGTCTGGACACAGGTCTACGGACCCCCGAAACTACACGCTCGGGCCACCAGTACGCTGTCCCCTGGTCCCCTGTGTCCCCGTTTTGTTGTTCTAAACCAAAGAGCAGCTGTGGTCAGACCGTTGGGACCCTTTGTGACCTGGCAACTTCCCAGCTGCCAAGTTTCCGGTCTTCGGACCCTGTGTTTATTTGTATTCCGGTCTTCGGACCCGTTAGTAAAGTAATTTATTTAAAGTAATATCCCTCTGTGTCCACTGGTCTGTTACAGTGTATGTTAAATTTTAACAGTACTTAATTCAGAAGTTCTACTTTTAGCATACCAGGTGTTAACAAGTTCCTAACTTGTTTTGTGTTCAGATGACTTGATTTGGTATTCGTTGATGGCTAGAGGAAGAGACGCCCGTGGTAGCAGACTTGTTATTTTAGGTATACCCGTCTATTATGTCCCCGTACCGCATGGTTCCAACTGGTGTGCTTTGGCAGTGTTCCATGCACTGTTTCCTGGAGTGTCACTTGGCAGACTCGGTAACTTGTCCCTTGGCCTTCTCGTTAGGGAGATAGGGTGTTAAGGGGTGTAGGTTTAGCTAGTTTAGTGCACTAGTCACTAACGTACCCCTCTGGGTCTCGTTAGCAGTAGTAGACTATTGTGGGTGGACGTTGTCACTCTAGAGTAAGTTTTTGGGTAACTTTCTGAGTATCGGGTAATCGGGTTATTAGCAATTTTTGTAGTTTTGGTACTCGCTCAGAGTTATTGTGTCCCTGGTCTTCTCCCACGTTAGGTTGAGCCTCTCGTAAGGTTGAGCCTCTGCTTCTTTTATGATCTCTTAAATTCGAAAAATGGACGCCTATTAGACTGGTAAAAGGTGTCCAAGTCTAATAGAGGCACCAGTTAGGCTTTAAGGTTGTCACCTAAAAGGTAAGGTGACATTAGTTGTTTTATCAGGCATGAGGGAATGACAGCTCTGTTATTCCTGACTTTAAATCCCAAACAGTGAGTGTCACTGCACTAATTATTAGGGTTATGTATGTCATACATCCCGGACGGTGAATAAAACTGTTATTGTTGTAATAATACCAGACAAAGGTTTGTATGTGTCAGTCAATGTTGACTAGTGGCCCTTAGTAATTTTAAACTGACACTTGGTTTTACACTTGTGGTTTTTATAGTCTCACACTCTGTATGTGTATTCCCGTTTCACAAATGTTCCCCCGTGTTATATCTCTCCGTTTTACAAGTGGATCTTATGGCGATGAGGGTTGGGTTACATTAGTGTGAGACGTAGAGCCTCGGATGGTTCGTGCGGGAGGGTAGCAAGTGCGTTTGTCTCATTTTCTGGGTTGTACGAGTCCGAGCAGTGTAGATGCATTGTACACGTAGTTTCCGTTTCGGTAATTACAGTGGGTACTTTGAGATAGAGTGTTCTTATGCTCCTGTCACCTGGTACTCCCTAGCCTAGCTCCATTGTACAGACATTCCAGTGTCTATTTTCAAGTTTATTGTACATTTTCCTTTAGTGGTGCCGCTCAATGTGTATTACTCTATGACTTAGTAATATTTTGTGTCCAAGTTAACTTGTGTATATATATCTACGACTCATGTATTGTTCCATGCTATTGAGTAACGGTGCTGCACCTGTTGTACAGATGGTTTAAGTGCTTAAACACTTCTCAGGAGTACTGTAAGTTTCCCTGACAGGGGTACAATATGTATCCTTGGTGGGGGAAATCTGAGTAAAAAGGGAATGCATGTGTACATTTGGTTTTATCACTATTATCACTATTACCCTTAAAGCGAAATGTGTACGTGAAGGGGGACATGTGTGTCTAATGTTTAACCCCCGTGTTTATGTTTCAATTAGGGTAACGCCCATCGGGTTTTATCCTCGGGTTCCATGTATTTATCGGTTTCCAATGCTTTATCGGACTTTGTCGGGTTTAACTGCCACGGGGGTAGGTAGCTAGGCTTGTCCCACTATCCTGCAGGGGACACTTTAGGGCCGATTAGGTTTATCAAGCTATCCCGATAATGTGCGGTACTGTGTAATGTAAATCGGGGGAAGTGTTTCCCTTGATCTATATGAAGCACTAGGCCTAGGACATTGGTTGTAGTTACCAGCTAGGACGTCTGTTAGAAGGTAACTCAGTACAGAGTCACGAAAAGCCAGAGCCGGAAATTTTTAGGGGCTGTAAAATGACAGAGTCCTGCAGATGCGGGGGCAGTGCACCAGTAAAATGGTAACTTAGTGAATACGTATCGTAGAAACATCATATCTGGTCTGATTGGAAAGGTAATGGTGCTCTATGTTAGTATAAAGTGAGACTGCAGCCCCGCAGTAGCTTTGAGATGCGCTATATACTTGTAAAGGAAATCCCACAGAAAAGACCAGTCTAGACAGGTTCCAGGCCCCTGGACATGATAGAATGTCGGGCCTCTTCTGATTGGTCCCGCATTTCAGGGCTCAGCTAGTAATGTAATCTGGTTGGGTAGAATTTAGGGCGCACTGGTGTACTTAGTAACCTGCAGACGGCAGGTGGCTTTATGATGAATAGAAGCGTAAACAAGGGGATTAGTCAGTTAGACACAGTATGAGATTTGAACCTAGAGACATAATCAGAGACAGAGACTTAGAGTCAGATTGAACACCCGTACAGTGAAGCAGCTTTGCGGAGGTGTATGACTCGGAGTTGGAATGATGTGTAGGAGAGATAGGTAGAGGGTGAGGTGACCACCTTACACCGCCAGTGTTAGATAGCCGCTCCTGCTGGAGGAACCAGCCAGTTACTGAACTGCTGAAGCCGTGACCTGTAGTGTGAGTTACTGAGTGAGCGTGCGACCGTGAGGTTTAAGACAGAGTTAGCATCCTATGTATAGCTGTCAATACCGAATAAACGAGTCAACACAAATGAAGACAACTGAGTTGAGTTATGGGTTCAGGCAGCCCCGAAAGGACCCGCTGAGACGGAGACACGGTATCTCTGTTGAGGGGAGCAGGGAGAGAGAGAGAGAGAGATAGAGAGAGAGTATACGAAACGACCGATGGACGAGAAGACTGCAAAATTGCTGTCCCGCAGAAGACCTGAAACACCACTGTAGAAGGCTCAGGAGTAGGGGAAACTGCGGGGTGCCTGCAGCCAGGCTTGAGTGAGGCAATCCAAGAAATAATGGACCCAAAAGCGACGAGAGCGAGAGCAGAGAGCGGACAACGAGCCGACAAACCCCCTAGACAACCAGGCGGACGCCCCGTCCCACTCCCGACGCACAAACGCGACGACTTGGCACGGCACCCGGACAGACGCGAACCGGCGTAGGCCAAAAGCAGAGCGCATTTCTAAGGACTCGTCCGGGATTTGTGGATGACTACCAGTGAGTAACAGTGATTTGCAGTGTGATTGAGACGAATAAAACATTGTTAAGATAGCAGAACGATCAACCTGACGTTAGCAAAGAGTTAGCACGATCTGCGTTGACCCCGAAGTGTGGCCCGCATCATGTTGATAGAGACTTTGTTATAACTTGAACCAGATTGAAATAACGACACCATGGTAGCGACACAAGGACAGACGGGGAAGGAAGGAACAAAGAAAGGACAACTTCGGCCGACCTGATGGGGGGAGCTACTGGTGGAAGCGTGACAACACAGGTGGGAAGTTGTGCCAAGGCCACCCAGGCTGATCCCGCTACACGTTCGGGATTGCCATGGTTGCCGACTGATGGCGAGACAGAAACAGAACCCAAGGATATGTATTCACAAGGGGATCGACTGGATCCACATAAGGACCGATGGGAGAAAGCTGTGGGAGGAGCAGTCAGTGGGACACCACAGATTATTCTCCCGTGGGGCCCCTTGGTCCGAGAACCCGATTGTTGTGACGAAGGAGCAGTCGACCGATCCCGAAAGTACCAATATGGAGGATCAAGACCAATCAGACTTAGGCAACCAGCGGAGCGCGCTGGTACCAGTGCTACAATTACCCAAGCTGCATACGGAGGGACGGACGAGTTTTGTGATCCTGAGGATGGTTACTACAGTTCCTGAGACCCATGGTACACACAATCACAGACGAGCAGACCAACATTCGATGTCGTGTGGGGGAGGCAGCCGTCTTGACCGATGATGGCCACAGGGATAAGTGCTTCCGCAACATCGGACCCCGATGGGGATAGCTACTCTAGGGCCCAGCGTCTTCCTCTGCCTTTAGACGCACCCGACGTTGTCTTACGAGGCCAAAGGCTAATGGCATACGGGAAGAAGTTGGAGAGAGGAGGCCGAGAGTTGGAGAGAGGAGGCCGAGATTACTCAAGAGCCAGGCAGGCCCCGCCCGACAGGCCAACCACATCGACCCCCGATGGAATGACAGGCCCCTGAAGTGAGGGTAAGACGATCCCGTACACTGCTTCTAGTTGATCGACTGGCTGATGCTGGGGAGTACATTCAACCGAGACAACAAAGGGCTGAGCCCAGAATGTATAGAGAACAGAGGGGAGCACCCGAGATCGGCCGACGAACTCTGCACTTAGGCATTCCACACCAGCCCCGACATGGCGGGCCAGCAAAGCCTGCAGTGCTCCCACCCTAGTATGTGGATGTGCCACTTTATGATGACCACTATGGAGTGAATGCGGGAACCTCAGCTCAATGTTAGACCAGCCGCCCCGATGCGGCACCGATTGGCGAAACTTGACGTATTGAAAGGGGAAACTGGAGAAAGGCTCGATGAATTTGTATACCAGGTAGAGGAGTTTGCTGCATTCCACGCCTGGGGCCCAGTTGAGATGTACAGAGAGGCCAGGACACATCTGCGGTGCGTCAGACTGGCCTAAATTAGATGAACTCCTCTACCTCTGAGAGATTGCACCGAGCTGAAAGATTTGCTAACTAACCGGTTTCAGCCCTGCAACCTGACTGCGGCGTACAAGGCTTACCTACGTGGATGCGTTGCAAAAGTTACAGGAGATGGCGTGGCCTCTGCTGGAGCCTATAGCCAGGGACGAGAGGGTGGACGACCAGTTCCTCAACCGATTAGACAGTCACGAACTGCGGGTTCAAGTCGCAGCTACAGGGATCTGATGAAATGAGGATTTGATGTGCGTTGCGAGGTTGCTGGAAGCCATTGAGGGACAGGAAGCCGGACACGGATGACAGCGTCGGGGTTCTACTTGGACCCGATTCTCAGAAGAGGAGTGGCCCGAAGCAGAAGCGACTCGCATAGCTGAACAAATTCTGGCTAAAATTGGGCCCAAACTTAGGCAGAGCCAGGACCCAAACAGACTTCCACCTACTCCAGGACCACAATGAGTAAGAAGTGTGGAGAGGAAATCCTCTCCAGCCACTCCTAAAGATTCTTCCAAGAACAAAGGTACCAAAAAGGCCATTGAGCGCACAAGAGGATGCTCGCCATCCACCGATAGGAGTGGATCAAGAAATCGAGCACAACAGTGCTACAAATGTAATGGCTACAGACACCATGCGTGACTTTTCAAGCGGGAATTTCTACACAGTAGGACCCAATGGCTTACCTGTCAAGAAGCAATAGATGTCCCAAGAGTGGCAGAAGCCCCGTGACGGCCCCACAGCAGACCAGCCTTTAAACTAAGTCAGGGTGGCGCCGGGATCCCTAGCCCTGACCCCCCACCGAGGCATTTATCGCCTGAGTGGGGCTCGACCGATGTTGAAGTTGACTTAGTTAAGAAAAAACAAAAAACAGATACAAACTATAGCCACGAAGGAGAACCATCTGACTCTTCCCAAGGCCGCCACCCAGACCCCAAAAAGTCATGTTAGGCCAATAGATAAGCAGTGCGACCTGGAGATGACTCAAAATACTTCCACGTTTGAAGAGGCATTACCGCGGTTGGTTGATTCCCATAACTATTAACCAGATATCGACTTTGGCACTATTGGATACCGGTGCCACCTGTACCATGATAGGACGACCATTACATGAGACTCTACAAGCTGTCCAACCCTTGAAACTCCCATGACCAACCTAACGCGACAAAGAGTGGACTTGGTGTGGGATGACATGTGTGAAGTAGCCTTCGGGACCCTCAGGGCAGCGTTAATCCCCGCACCTGTGCTGGCCTATCCCACCCAAGAAGGACATTTGACTCTCAGCACTGATGCTAGCGATGTCGGGATAGGAGCCATGTTAGAACAGGACCAGGACAAAGGAGGACAAGTGGTTAAACGAGTAATAGCGTATGCCTCCAAGACCCTCAGCAATACGCAACGCCATTACTGCACCACCAATAACGAGTTTCTGGCAGTAGTGATGGCGATAGAGCTATTCTGATACTACGTAACAGGACGGCATGTTACAGTGGTGACCGATCATGCCAGTTTAATGTGGCTACGCAACTTCAGAGAACCAGAAGGAATGGTTGCACGATGGATAGCACATTTGCAGCCGTTCGATTTCGCCATTCTCCATCACACCATAGCCATGCAGACAGGTTATCAAGGCGAACATCTAGACCGTGTAAGAGAGAGAATTGTCGTGAACGCAAATCACCCCGAAAGGAAGATGTGCCAAAGACCAAACGGCCTGCTGTTACACCCCCGCATTTCCATATCAACGCCATTTTGATGGATATGTCGAGATGTCAGAAGAGGATGCTGCCCTTGTTTTGGGAAGTGAACATTGACACAGCCCCTGATCATAAGAGTCATAGTGCAGACCCGACACTGCCTGACCGAGCAGCCCTGACAGAGTTAGAGGCTGCCCCCGAAAAGATATCAGTTGGACCAGTGCCAAACAGTGAGTCAGATGACTCCCGACGTACGGATGCAAGTGCTACTCCCATGGATGGCAGTCAGAACACTAAGCCTGTAGAGTCAGCACGCACAGTCTGTGGACGGGATCGGACAGAAGCTTTAACAAACAACACCCATACCCACAGACCCCTGTACCTTCAGGCCACTATTGGCACTCAGACCGTTGAGATGAACCAACCCTGAACAAATACTTCGTTGGAGGACGAGACCCCAACTACACCGACCGAGACCACAATACTAGGGCCAGCCCCGCCCAAAAGTATTAGGACAAGACATAAAGGATGGAGAAGAGCTGATCTTAAGTTCCCGAATGAGCCCAAGCCTGAGCTTGAAGACAACTTATGGGCTACGTTGCCTTTCGCTGAAGCCACCTGGAAACCGACATATAGAGGTAGAGCCGTCACCTCTGCCAATGATGTAGACCCCCGAGTGCAAGAGGTTCTCCATCTGCCAGTCGACTTAGCGGCTGCACAAGAAGAGGACCCGGACCTTGTGTTTATGAAAGAGGGATCATAAAAGAGGGATCTGCGGGATCATGACATCAGACCCCCTGGAATGCAGTCCGAGAGGAATCCACAGAAGTAAAGATATTGTAGTGTCACAGCCACTGTTATGTCATGTCTTTATTTTGGTTTAGAGTAGCCATCGGGAGCATCGGGGATAGCCCGAGAGGTTAGGGAAATCACGGGAATAGGCAGCTAGTTTTGTCCCAATCCCCCCGTGGGGACACTTTAGGCCGATCGGGTTTACTAGGCAGACCCGATCACGTTTGGTACCTTGTAATATGGATTGGGGGAGGTGTTTCCCTTGATCAATAGG
>JAAUYG010165249.1_pt1 | contig 14906 bp, 14 predicted proteins | sample 7278091 | NCBI WGS metagenome assembly JAAUYG01 (sample SAMN14350201, study PRJNA611818) | marine sediment metagenome | isolation source: surface marine sediment (0.6m) | place: French Polynesia: Moorea | collected 2018-08 | reverse complement strand
GAGAACTCCAACCTGAGAACTAAGTCAAAACTTAGGCTTAAGTATTTTCGAGAACTCCAACCTGAGAACTAAGTCAAAACTTAGGCTTAAGTATTTTCGAGAACTCCAACCCCAGGAAGTGTTATTGACTTTTTAGTCATGTTTGAACCCTTAATGGCATCAATATATATGTCCACTTTCTGCAGAGAATTCAAAACTTTCAAACTTGAGTAGTTACCATGGTTACCTGACCTTTGACCTCTGTGATTGCTTTAGGAACCTCCAGAATGTCAAAGGGAGATCTTAACAAAAATTAAATACTCCACAAAAATGCGAAAAATAACATGTGATTTTTTTTGTGTGTGATTTTAATTGTTTTTGTGACACAGTGTAGCATTTTGTTCAATCTTGGCCTCGGAGGAGAAAAAGTTTAAGAACTTTCTGTCTGCTGCTGCTGCCTAGCACAGAGTCTAAATGAAGAACGTTACCATGGTAATGAGTCACACAAAATAAACATTTTAAAACAGGTTTCAAAAGACAAATGCGTACATTTAGCATGGTATCACAACACGTATCCATCAAGATCCAATAAATCCACAAAATATGTCTATTAAAAAATCTGTATGTATATAAATTTGAGGATAAAACCTAGAAATATATAATATAGCACTAATATCATTCGAATATACACATGATTTATTTTTGATAAAATATATATCCTAACGGAAACTACACAGGGTCCCCTATGCATGATATATGAGTTGTAAACATGGTAAAAGTGATCTCTCACAAACATCGACTTAATCAAAGACTCTATATAATGATGATCAATGTTGATAAAAGGCACAGAATTATCATAGCCCCCCTCTCTCAGCGGGAGGCCACGGCATTACACACAGCTGCTATAATTATGATACACATTGCAGTAACCCCAAACAGTAATTTGCGTGAAAATTCCTTCCCGCTCACATACATGTACCTAGTATATATTTTCCTATCATGGGAATCGTACTAAATAACAAAGAATTATCTCTTCAAGTGAGAGCGAAAGGAAAAGAGGGTGCAACTTGGAGAAGAAAATTTCTACCATTTTTTTAAAATTTAATTTATATACTGGTTTAACAATTTTTCGACGGTGCTTTTGATACCACGTGGATTGGACCGAAAAAATCCCCGAAAGTTTTTCATTCAAAATCACCTCTGGTAAAAAGTAAACATAAGCCCTGGTTGGAAAACATCCTAAAAAGGCATTCAATCACCAAAATTTGCATGAGTAATCATGTGATAATTTTAGGACAGTCGAAAAAGAACATAGGATATTGTCAAATTTAGGTACCTCCGTCACACTTTTTCCAGCAACAAAGGTCGATATCACGATACATGTATGTATTAAATACAAAGTTTACCTCATGACACATGAACTATGGAAATTCACCGTTTCTCTGAAATAATAAATTCTTTAAGTATCTTACTTTGTTAATCCAATAAATCAGCCAGGTAAATTTAAATTACCAATCCTGAGCAGTATATTAGGTACAAAAACAACAAATCGCCACAGTAGGTAATATAAAAGAGACTCCTTACACACTATTTCTTCACTATTCATTGTCAACAGAGGGTATACATATATTATATAGCTTTAAAGGCATAGAAAACAGTAGGGAGGATCCCCGGGGGAGGATCTCTTTTATCAATATGAACACAGATTATGAAAACTGCATAGAGAATCACAGGATATGTCTTAACTAATTATTTGTATATCACAACCCCTATCATGCTGAATACATGTGCAATGAAGTGTAAATAAACACACAATGTATGTATTGCCAGTGTGTGCTGAATTTGGTACATGGAACAGACATAAAAGTATATGAATGACTTGATTGCTTGCTTCGTCCTTTAATTAGTGCAACATTTACAAACATCCACGTGAAATCTGCCTGGTTATAAGACGCTATATCCGAGGTTCTTGGGCATGCTAAGAACCACACATCACGTACATGTATATATATGCATGGTATATATGCCAAGTGAAACCGAAAAATCCATTGCACAAATTTCAAACTAAATGCTCTGTCTGTATAGATCACATACGTCAGTGAGCCGATTGAAGGTAATAACTCAGTCAACGGAACTGGCAGAATAAGAATGGACTACAGTCATTGAAACACAGGAAACATGGCGACTTTGCCACGGACATGTTGTACTGCGTGTCGCTTGAAACACAGTAACAACACTGCTTATATAGCATTTAACTATTAGTTATAAGTATGAAAACAAATGCTTCCAACAGCTTATACTTGTCTTTGTTCTAAAGAACATCTGCATATAACGACCACCTCCTCATAAAGATCCCATCCATAAAGTGGTCTTTATTTATATACTGGTTTCACTGTACACATGGTACAGTACAACCTCATACATGTTACTACTCTAACACCCCGGTGACCTTTTTTATATCAAATCATCTGATTTGTGAGGTGTTTTAGATTTGAAGCTACCGCGACACAAAAATGTTACATTTTCGTAATGCCGAAAAGTGGTCTTTATTTTGAGGTGGTCTTAATTCTGAGCTGGTCACCATGGGAGGTTTCACTGTATTTTTAGGTTAAGCTAGTTAGTGTGCCGATACCTGTGGGGTGATCAATTGTGATGATGAAATAGAAATGTGTTGCCTTCTGTTCAGGAGTGTACAACTATAGATACAGACCTCTTAACGCAAATTGAAATCCTGTTAAAACAATGTGGTCGCAACAAATTTTCTAGGCATAAACCGATAAATCGCTGAAAACTACCAACATGGTGTGTAGTTAAAATACATCACCTGTTACTTTATACCTGTGTCTTTATACAAAAGGATTTCCAAATTGTATTCAAACTAATATTGCTCTTTTCGCTCTGCATTAGCCATGTTACAGGTTCCACAAGAGTTCAAGTGTAGTCCAAGTCATTACATCTATTAACATAGTAATTGATATCCTGTTAAAATCACACAGCGGATTACAGTTGCCATGCTACACATAGCATGCATTATGCATTCGTATTTACATATCCCATATACAGTGTACATATAGCCTACAAAACTTATCGCAATAACCTGATTTTCAGCTGCACCTGTGCACCACACCTTACACATTTAATATCTAAACCTCTGTCGACATGGTCAAACGCTATATATCTGATGTATCTGACATGCCAAGTCGAAGACGGGCACATGCATATAACATTTACAAACCTGTAACCTGCTTGCAATTTTTTCTGACAACATATGCAATGTATGTCCCCTGGAACAAATGCGTTCATTAATTTATTCAAAGGAACAATAATTTATAAATTATTTTAATTACCTGCCACTCACGGCTTATTAATCAGCTACATGCTGCAGCTGGTGGTCATATACAAAACAACACAGCTTGGTTGTGAACCAAATACTAACTAGACTACTAGCATTCACTCCCTCGGCAGAAAGTCTCGCTGAGTATAGCAAAGTGGTAACCTTGAAGATATCAAAAATGTTAACAGAAGAGTCATGCATAAAAACATGATAAAGACATGGGCATTCCATTGCCATAGAAACAGTTCTGCCTCAGGCAGAGGATTGGCTAAAATTTCTACATAAAAACAAGAAATAAAGGAACGCCAGTAACAAGAACACTAACAGGCGGTAACAAATAACTACAGAAACTCACAAAATCACATTTAGCTAATTTACTAGCACATTTCTATTGTGAACTTAAAGTAACTCAAAAGTAACTTTCAATTTTAGTTTACGTCTAGTAATTGACGTTACCCTTTGCCCCAAGTTTGTCTTTTCCTAACCCCTTCAAATGATGCCCACTTTTAGTTTTTCCTACCCCTTCAGAGTAGCCGTACATTGCACTTGATATGACAAAGAGTAAACTGCAATTATAGTAATGGGTAGTTATGAACAAAGAACTTGATGACATACAATGTGTATCCAGCACTATGCACATGTAAACCTGCCTAGCTGCTGGACCTGGTTAGCCTGTGTTAGTGGTTACATGTACAGTGGCACAACGTCGCCGCCGCTTGCCCAGTGTTTATGCACAGCTTATATATCATGGTTTGGCTATAAAACATACATATTCCAGTTGCGACAAAACATAATAATAATACCTTGGTTTCAATAAAGCTAGTCACCTAGAGCAAAAAAAAAACAAAACAGAGTCACTGTCTCGTTTCAGTCACTATCACACCCTCCCACTCTCTCTGTTGCCCATTCCTCTTGCGCTCTCGATTTCGTTTGATTCGAATCCATGAAATAAATTAGCCGCTACACGACGATGAAGGAAAAACACACACAAGAAAAATGCTGATATCAGCAGTCTGACGTCGCCACTGGTGACGGGGGCGGGGGGTGGGGGTTGAAGAAGCTGCGCTCTGTGGAAGGGGACGGGGGGCAACTGAGGTCGTCGGAGAGGTAATGGCTATGGGGGGTGGGGGGAGGGGGGAAAAACACTGCTTGTGGGTTCTTTTTATGCGAGCGATGTCTCTTCGTGCTTTTTGTAGGACGAGGCATCTCGTAGTCTCTAAGGCTGCTACACGCCTCGCTGTCGTCGCAGACGTCGGTGCTACATGGTGTGGGAGGGGGCGGAATGTTACTATGAACAAACTGTTTGTAGGAGCGGGTGGTGGAGGGACTGTTGGAGGAGTAGCCCTCCGCAAACACCGACCGATCTGTGACGGGGCTCGGTGGGGGGTTCAGGGTTGCCTTTGGATAGTGAGTCCGTGACGAGCTGCTCGATGATGCCCCAGTGACGTGATTGCGGTCGTACGGGGGCCCTGAGCTGCTCTGGTCTACAGTTTTGAAGGTGAGGCAGCTAGTGACGGGGGATTTACTGTCTTTGGCGTGGGTGCTGTAAGGCGGGGGGAGGAGGCTGCTGGATGCTCCTATCAGGGTGTTTGGCGGCGCCCCCAAACTCTGTAAATCCACAGCATTGCTCAGTTTACTGAGCATCAGGATGGATTCCTCCGGCAGCTGAGGTTGGCTGCGACGTCTGCAGACAAACACTATCACCAGTAGAACTGCTAGAACAAAGAGCAGACAGACGACGATACTGACGGTGTACTGTGCCGTGGCGGGGCCGCTGGGGTGCTGGGGCTGTGTGGTTAGTGGACAGTGGGCTTCATCCTCCTCATCAAAACAATCCATTATATCATCGCAGTGACTCGACATGTTGATGCACACGTTATCAGAACATTCCCACATCCCTTCCCCACAGGGGGCGCAGTTTTCCTCATCGCTGCCATCGTTGCAATCTTTCTCTCCGTCGCAGCGACGTTCCCGGCTGATGCACTCACCGGAACTTTCACAGCGGAACTGCAGCTTGGAGCATCCTGGGCAACGATGTTCGTCTGAGCCGTCGGTGCATTCCTCAATCCCGTCGCATCGCCAGGTCTCCGGGATACACTCGTGCTGAGTACCGCCGCAAGTAAAGTAGTCGGTACCACATGTCGGGGGATCGGTGCAGCTGCCTTCTGCGGCCAACATCAGACCCAGTGGGCATGAACAAGACGCCTGGTCGTTGCCTTTGGTGACACAAATATGGGAGCAGCCACCATTGTTCACGCCACACGGATGCTTTTTGAGGTCGTCTCGGGAGACGTACTCCACAGCGTGTATATCACTCAGCCCTGGGAGTCGTCCCTGGATCTTCAGCCGATTGCTCCCGTTGTTCTTGTTCATCCTCTCGATGAGGTTTATATCCGAGTCGATCCAGAACAGATAGTTCCCCAGAACAGTGAGCCCCGCCGGCTCGCGGATGTTGTGATCTGCTAACACCACAGCATCGCCGCCATCGAAATTGGCTGACTCGATACGTTTGAGGTCCATGTCGGTCCAGAAGATTCTCTGAGACTTTGGGTCGACAGCCAGAGCCCCAGGCATCATAACCGTCGTCTCGATCACTGTGGCCAGTGCTGTACCATCTAAATACGCACGCTCTATCCGGGGATTGGCAGACGCGATGTTCGTCCAGAACATGTAACTGAAAATTTACCACAGTGCATTACTTCTTGAAAATATTTAACTAATACATCTGTTTTTAATAAGTCAACTTCTAAAGGAAACGGAACACCAGAAATCCACACAACATAGAATGGTAACTCGATCATGAGTTACCATCAGTCATATTTTGATATTTTTTGCTGGACTTAATAATGAACACAGAACAAGGTCCCCCTGTGTAGCAGCATGACTACAAAAGGGTTTTTCAGTACAGATACCCAATATGCTCACTTGATGGTTGTAGGATTTGATACCAGCAAGTATTGACAGTTTAACACAGATAAGGCTGTGAGGAAAGTAACAGGGCTTTGAAGCAGCTCGGTGAAAGACGATTTTAAATATTAGAAGCTTTACTTGCCACCACAGATGATAAAGTGTATACAGGTCCCCGGAATGAAGACCACCCATGATCAAGACCATGGTATTGGTAGTACTACTGGTGTGGTCTTAAGCAAAGGGTCCAGTTTCTCATAAAATCTTAAGTCCTCTTATAGACTAGTGATCATAAGCATGGGAAAGACAATGGCTGCCAAAGTGATTAGTGAACGGAAGTCCATTTCTAGATTTTCCAGAAACTGGACCCAGATGCTTAACTCTTGGTCGATCAATAAGTGGTCTTAAGTCTGGGGTGGTCTTGCTTCCAGGGTGGTCTTAATGAATGTGTACGTGTGTGTGATTGTGTGTCCATGGTGTCAATCCACAATCTTACCCGTGGAACACCGACAGAGCCAGCGCCCTGGGTTTCTGATGAGCCTCTTTGATCACGACTCCTATGGGAGTGCCGTCGAGCTGACTGACAGATATCGTGTTGTCTTGAGAGTCTGTCCAATACAGCCGACGGCCGTATATGTCGACGGCGAGATCGTACGGGTTGTAGATATCCTGGTGGGGTGGGCTGTGTATCACTGGCTGGACCTGGTCAGGGGCAGGGAGAACGATAATCCACATAATCCAGAAACCGTTAAATTTAAATTGACAGTCTGAGTAAACCATTCAATAGCAAAATTTTTACTCCTTTATCTGCTATTATATATTACTTATAGATATGATAGAACCAAAATTTATTTAGCAGTCGAAAAATTTGCCCAAGAGAAACTTTGCACTGCAGTACATGCAGTTCTGGTATGAAACCGGTCCTTATGATTTTGCTTTTACATGTGAATTTATTCAAAATAAAATAAACATTTACAGACACTTCATATTTTACAGTACTGTCAAACAAACAAATGTCATAAGGCTAGTCATAAGAGCAAATATGCAAGCTTTAGCAGTGTAAATATAGACAGAATTTTATCCATTGGACTGTCCCACTGGCACTGTTCCAGTTGTACCTTGGTTCCATTGTCGCGCGTGCGTTTTACCGTCCTGGTTCGCCTGTCTACCCAGTACAGAAACTGCTCTATCGGGTCGTAGTCTATGGCCCGGATGTTCCGGATACCAGGGATAGGCAGGACGATATCTGGAGCATCTACCGTATCCATAACCATACGACTGATCGTCGACTTCTGACTGTACAGGAGGAATGACTCGGGGGCTGGAAAGAAAACAGGATAGTTATTACACAGTTTTGGTTACCATATTAATTCAATCTATTAAATGTAATCGGGTCACTATATTCAGCCAAAGTCCATATTTGGCTACCATATTCATTCTATTAAATGTAAATAGGTCACAATTTTCAAGTTCACATTTGGTTACCATATTTATTCTATTAAATGTAATTGGGTCACCGTATTCAGTCCAAGTCCATATTTGGTTACCACATTCATTCTATTTAATAATGAAGTTGCTCTAATAAATGTAGTGCAGTTGCATAGGCCTTTCAGCAGTCTCTCAACCTGCAGCTGATAAAAGCTAAACTGTAAGAAACACTCACTTTGAAATGTTCATCTTACTATTACCATTGGGAGATTTCTTAAAGCGCCGTACACTTAATGGAATGACTATGGTGGTAAGAGCTCTCGAGCTATATTTCCCTAGTACCTAGTATGTATCTAGCAGCACATGCTACATAGCTCAGCCGATCAACCTCTGTCCAAAATGTGAACCAAAATAATCTGGATTATATGTTACAAGAAACTGAAGGCAAGAAATTACACACACAAGAAAACGATTCACGTATTAGTGATCAACTGCCTGGGGTATAATTAGCTTGATGCTTGGCATCAGGGAGCTACCACCATCATGCGGGATTCTGCCGTCCATTATATTCGTGTTTCTCAGAAACTGACGCATGAATTAAAAGCAAATTTTTTATAATAGACAGCTTCCCATCCACAGGCCATCACGCATAAAGTTAGCCTCACTTGGTCTCATGAGCCAAGTTGTTAAGATCCCCTGTGCCTCTTATGTAGTAAACTTATTCATAGCCACATGAAACATCAAATTCCATTGACGACTATTTTGAAGAGGCAGAACCACTTGTAGATTATTTGAAAAGTTTTATACTCACGTACGGTGGAGATGTATGTTAGCATTCGTATTGTATGTTACGTATTCTAAAGGTATTGTACTAGAACATCCATGATCATTGGAAAGTCATTTTTGTTCTTCACTGCATCTCATTCATACTTTCATTCTCTTCATAATAACTGTCGAGTAATAGATAGTAGTGGTGACTAAATGTGTAGCGTTAAACCTGTACATTATAAAATGAAGTTTTATCATTGTTTTCTATTCTATCACAGCCAGTATCCCGGGAGTGCCGACGGAAGCAGTGTGGCTGTGAAGGTACGTCCCCATCATACCTGTACATGTACGGTTGTCAGCAGCCAGTGTGTAGTGGGTCGGGCAGGCGCAGTGGAAGCCGTTGTTTGACCGGTACTCATGGAAGTGCGACAGACAGAGATGGGAGCAGCCACCGTTGTTAACACCACACTTGTTCCAACCTGGGACAAAAAAAGAATGCAAATGGAGACAGTGACAGACGGCTAGCAGTAAAATACACCTGACCAAAACCTGATTCAACTTAAGGTCACAGGTGGCAAACAGAAGAATCTTATCCAAGACCAAACAGGATAGAACCCGAGAACTAAGCCAACGGACATACAGTTAAACTTATATATAAAGACCACCCTAGAGACAAGTGATATGTGGTCCTAATACACAGGTGATCTTTATATGCAGGTTCAATAGCATGGAAAGTATACTCCTGGGGGCCTGCAAAATGTGATTTTATATACAGGTGGTCTTTATATACAGGTGGTCTTTAGAGCAGGTTTCACTGTAGTCATGTAGGCCCTTCATTCATAGGCTCTCTGCTGGAAACACTACAACAGAAATATCACAAATGACCTGCATAACATGATATAAACGTGCATGGAACCAACAGATAGCAGCTCAGTATTAGGGAAAATTAGAAATTAGTATTAGAAAATCTCTAACTATTTTGATCTCAAGAGTTCCCTACGTTTTAAGCCTTCTTACTCTCGCCCCACCCTTCACCCAAGTACCTACCAGCCTGTCTGGATTGGTGAAACACCAGGATATCCATGATAAAGTCCAGCTTCTCCTGGATCCGAGTCCTGTTGGATCCCGTCGTCTTGTTGGCTCTCTCTATGGTCTTGGTTTCCCAGTCAGTCCAGTAGATGTAGTCTTGGTACTGTGTCAGGGAAAACGGGTGCGGGAGGTGACTGATGATGGCACGCCGATGCGACCCATCTAAGGAGGCGGACTCTATCACCTGGCTGTCCACGCTGGCCCAGTATAACCGCTGCTCAAGGAAGTCGATCGTCAAGCCCTGGACGCGACCGGTGTGGTTGATAAATGGGGCACGATGTGTGCCGTCTAGGGCGGCACGCTCTATGAAAGGACGGTCGCCCCAGTTACTGAAGTACAGGTAGCTGACATAGGAAGAGGGAGAGAAAGCGCAAACTGTAGTTCCAGTTTCATGTCAAAATTGTGTGAAGAAAGAAGTTCTCTTTCACTCTATTGATAATACTGAGGTTATCAGTTTGACTTGAACTGCTATCAAATAAAGACCCTATGTTATATACCTTGGAACAGAAAATAAGATGATATGTTTTAGGTCAAGTGATAGCTGGACAGCCAAGCAGCATGATGGCATCGCCAAGAAAAAATGTGAAAGATTAAAGTGCTCCAAACTGGATATAAAATCGTGACCAAAAATCCACCTGAAGCCGAATGTCTTACAATGCTGGGTGGGTGTTGGTAACAGGCATACAGCAGATAAATATTACATATTTCAATAGATAACAAAGATAGCAAAGCAGTGCTGACTTTGTTATTTATTAACCATTTTCTTAGAATCATTCCCTTACCCGTTAGCTGGGTCCACCGTGATGGCCCTTGGTTGTACATCATCCCAGATGAGAACTTTCCGCGAGCTGCCATCCATGCGTGACATCTCGATGCGCCCGGTCCCTGTGTCGACCCAGTACAGATTGTGCGCCACCCAGTCTACGGCCATCCCCTCCGGGAACGACAGCCCGTACTCGACAATCTTCTCGTGGGCGCTGCCGTTCATAAACGCTCGACTGATGCTCTGTTAGAGGAAATACAGGTCAGTTGCAGACACAGAGGTAGTACTACAGAGTGGGTGTCATTTAGTGAGTGGAACAGAAACCGTGATAAAGTAATGTGACAGTTAAGTATTTATTAGCAATCACATACAACCCTAACACGCTACAGTGGTCCCTCCCTCTCACCAAGGGCCACCTCTCTAATGTGGCCATAATTTCTTCGCAAATAGGGTGGCCTTATTAGAGGGGGGTCTACTGTACCTCTGTCAACTACATTTGTATGTAGCTAAGAAACTTCATGGGTAACGTTGCAAGAATGGGCTTGGTGATGGTAAGCTACTGATATGTTTTTAGTCACCCCCTGATAAAAAATTTTGTCTACGCAGTTACTAACCACAGTTGTCATTCATAGAGATGCAGCGTAATGCAAGGGTGTTAACTGGTAGGGCCCATTGTATAACACAGCTTCACTCAAAAGTAAGCTACATTGTCCATTTCACTAGCTGACTATAACTGCCCTTATAGTGACAGCTCTATTTTACAAACCTTCTTACTAAATCAAAAATGTATAAGAAAACTTTGCTCAGTCCTGACTTGTCAGCATGTGCATGCGACTATTTCAGTATATATGTGTTTGACTATTTCATCTATTCGTCTTTCTTTCTATGCATTACAGTCATTGCCAGAGGAGAACTGCTATTGTGTTGGGACTAAAGTAAATCCTCCGTTTGTCTCCCGACCGGTGTTGCTGTTATGTGTTACCTTCAGGTCAGTATCTGTCCAGTATATCCGACTGTCGTTGATGTCGAAGTCGAGTGCGATGGCCGCCTTCACGCCCTGCAGGGGTATGATGACGTTATTATGCGTGGTTTCCAGAGAGAGGCGACGGATATCGGTACGATGTGAAAAGAGGAGAAATGCTTCCGGAACGATGCACGTCATTCCGTTCTTCTGAAGTTCAAGCCCCATCGGACAGGCACAGACCGGGCCCTGTGGCCTCATAAGACAAAGATGACTGCAGCCGCCGTTGTTGTCACTGCATTCATTGGTGTCTGGAAAGTGAAATGAAACAAGTTGTTAACGAAAAGTAGTAGGGGAACTTGTCTGTACTGTGTGCACACCCTGTCAGCCACAATCACACCTAATAAATCCCTGAGAGTGTATATACCTAGAGACAACATTCATGAAATACAGCTGCAGGTATTGGCCAAGGATTTTTGCCCTGAATGCATGTGGTATTTTTTTTAACATTTCTTTTCGCAAAATCCAGCGAGAAGTCGGTCTGCGCCAAAAATCCCTCTCAGCACGAGTTATGACCTCAGGAAGTCCTATTCCAAATATGAAAGCCATCTATGAAAATTTGCCACTGCTAGACTGACTAAGCAGGGCCAAGAAGCATGCGGGTGTTGAGGTGAAAGACAAAAGTGCCCCAGGCCTGATTCAAAATTGCCACCCATCGATCTGAAACCAAATGTCTTAACCCTCCGCCAATGCAATGCTTGGAGTAATATATAGTTAATAGATTAATTAAGTTTTAAAAACAATGGCCAACTACAGACCTATGGCTTCATAAGTTCATGGAAGCTAGAATATTCTTTATGGTCTTATTGAACATGTTGAGCATGGACTTCAATTCTAAACAGTATATTATTAAACGGACCACACCCATCAGAAGTTATATGCTTAATTTTTTTAACAAACGGGTCCACAAAAACGTACACTGAACACTATTTGCCATACTTTGATATCTGCATGGACCCTTAAATTTCTGAAAATGAGTGAAGATCGAGTGGCGATTTTACAATTTTTACATGAAATGATGTTTGTAACAGAATCGAGATGACTGATTTATCTCGGCAAGACTACCGACCTTGTCTCTGGAGCAAGTCGACGGCCTTTAATCCCATCAGATCCGGTAGCTGGTCTATTATCACCATACGGTCGCTACCCGTATGCTTGTTGACCCGTTCTATAGAGCGCTTCTGCCAGTCTGTCCAGTAGATGTAATCACCTGGTAACACAAGGAAGATTCACTGACATTGATACAGTGATACGTTATTATTACGGCAACATTTGTATAGAGCTATTAACAAAGTAACAAAGCGCTAAAAATACATGATATACAATCATGTTAGTAGATGAGAGAGTAAAGTACAGTAGTCATCTCTAATAAGAACACCCTTCTGCCAAGAAATTCTGTCCTTTGGTGAGAGGGAGCATCACATGCATTCCTAGTACTTGCTGCCAAACATTGGTGCCCTTTCCAGAGGGGTGTGCTCTCTAGGTACTCAGTGTCCTATAAGAGAGGGACCGCTGTACATAAAAACTATGTGGTTAATAAATAGAGAATTGTAAATATAATATGATGATTAAATAGTCAGACACAAGTAAAACATCAGAGATGATATGCTTGTATAAAAAAGAGAAGTCTTTAGATGTCTCTTGAAACAGGCTAGTTCATCACAATCCCTTAGTTGTTGTGGCAATGGATTCCAGAGAGAGGGGGCTGCTGCACTAAAGGATCTGTCACCCAAATGAGCCTTTACTCTCAAGTGACATTCTGGAAGCCTTTGGTGCAGGAGCGTAGTGGTCTCGCAGGTGTATATGTTGAGATTATGTCAGGGTCATATACTGCGGTGCCAAACCCATGATGACCTTGAACGTTTATTAGCAAATTAGCAAGACCTTGTACTCTATTCTCTTTAGAACAGCCAGCCAGAGCAAATCCCTATAACAGAAGCTAGTCGTGGACAATCCGTTGCCCTTGCTGGATGGTGGCCGACACAGGGCGACCACAGACACTATGGAGCTCTTGATTTCAAGGAGACATTCTACAAATTAATTCAAATTGAGCAAACACGGTATCATTGCTGTCGGCAGTGGTCTTACCCAGTAAGCTGAAGCCAAAGATATGCTGTAGAATATCTGATCCTTCCAATAAAACCCGCCGGTGACTACCGTCAAGGTTGGCGACCTCGATTCGGTCAGTTTTGGCATCAGCCCAGTATAGCTTTTCGTCCTGGAAAAACAAGCCATCACCGACCCCATAAATAGGCGGGCATTGAATGACATGTGTGAATTAATAATTATACCATTACGGGCTTTAGTTGGCTTTACAAAGCGGATCATCTATTACAAAATGCATTTTGCGATATGACGAAACTTCTGAATATGAGGACTTTAAGGGACAAGTAACTCTATTCTGTATACATAGTACAAAGAAATGGTCACCCATTTTTTTTTACCGAAGGCTTTGTTGTATCCTGGCAATTCGAGGCAAATTTCCAACTGATGAGCCCATAATACACCCAACATTTCCATTTTGTATTTTCTATACAAAGTGGAGGTTTATTCTAGTTACCTCAAAGTCGAGGGCCAGTCCGTTGGGCCAGCCCAGTGATGTGTTCACCAGGACCACCCTATCAGAGCCGTCCAGGTTCGCTCGCTCAATCTTTGGTGGGTTTCCCCAGTCTGTCCAATACATTTGACTGGAAGCATAACAAAAATTTTAAAATATTTCAACAGAAAATAACAAAGAGCAGTTCAATACCTCTACCAGTGAACATGTGTTGGCAGTGTAAAAAACTCGCCACACAAAATTGCAATTTAAGCAAACTCTCACCAAAACAAACAAGAGAACAAGAAAGTTATGGACCGTGACTCTGCTTGTCGATTATCAAGTTGTCATTATCTATTAATGACAACTGAAAACATTCCAAAAATATTGCATCGCATCAATTCTGTGACAAATGAACTGAATGACCCCAAAATGATACTGACCACTACAAGGTTAAAAGGTAGCTTGATATCTTGCATTAGTATCCTCAAATGGCCATAAATATAATCTTGAATACTGTTCAGATTAAAACTACTCCACATGTGCCACAAGTGACCCTGAAATAAAAGGACATTTTTTTTGAGAAGCCGTGGCTGGAGTGCCCCCACCCCCACCCCCACAAAAAAAATAAACAAACAAAATCTCAAGCCTAAACTGTTTCATAACTTAAGTCTGATAATAATCTGAACAGTAACTGGCCAAGATTCTGTAAAGTCAAGGCTTTAAAGACATTCCTCTTATTCATAACTGTTTGGCCTGGACCAGCACACCTGGATTGAAAAAATGGCTACCAGAGAAAGCGCGTACAGTAGTCTATCCAACCAATCCAGACTGCCTAACCAATGATCCAGAATCCCACACCTGGCCTGGTGTACTTACCCTCTCCTAGGATCCAGAATGATAGCTCGGGGTTCATCCAGGCCCTCTGACAGCAGGACTTTCCGTGATGTGCCGTTCAGACGAGATACCTCGATCCGATTGGTCCCTGTGTCCGTCCAGTACAGGTTCCTGGCGATCCAGTCGACGGCAACGCCATCCGGATGGTTCACCTCTGTGGCAACTATGATTTCCTGGCCTAGAG
>JAAUYG010110280.1_pt1 | contig 14910 bp, 13 predicted proteins | sample 7278091 | NCBI WGS metagenome assembly JAAUYG01 (sample SAMN14350201, study PRJNA611818) | marine sediment metagenome | isolation source: surface marine sediment (0.6m) | place: French Polynesia: Moorea | collected 2018-08 | reverse complement strand
TTTATTCCCTCATGACTACCTAATTTATGATAAAGTTTGGCTCAGATCGGATGAAAACTGGAGGAGGAGTAGCGTTTTGAAATTTTTGCTCCCATAGGGTCCCATGTTCACGAAAACGAAAAATATTCGTAAAAATTTGAAAATTGAAAATTTTGAAAAAGATCAAAATGGTCTGGAGATATCGCGGAGAGGGAGCTACCCACAAACTTTGGCCTGGATCCATGAGGCGGTTTCCGAGAAACTTGAGTTTACGGACGGACGACGGACGACGGACGCCTGCGCCATAACAGTAGCTCTGCTGACAAAGTCAAGCAGAGCTAAAAATGAGACTGCAAAGACGTTTTAGCTAGGCAAATTCCTTCGGTGGTTTGACGTCATTTCGCATGTAGCTGTTTCACCGTGTACATATGGCTTTGTTTCATTGCTTTCAAGTTGCTTGCCAGCCTTTCACAAAGATAATCACAGTTTGCGTACCTTTGTCTTCAGATGGGAAGGACACTGTTTGCAGATGGGATGCAAAGGGACTTCCTTTCGTTTTTCCGTCTATGCTCGAACTCGTCTGTAACCAGCTGGGAGATCAATTATGTTGGACGCGCCTCGCCCCAGGTGCAATAGGACTGTGTGTTCGGGATGTAACCGTCGCTCAGCGTGAACCGATCAGTGGTGTCTGCATTAACTCCCATGGGTTCAGTTTCATTGTCTTTTTTTACAATTTTTATGCTCTGTTGCGTTCAGTTTCCCCTGCCGACCGACTAGTGAAAAAGAGTATTGTGTCATCCATCATCATAAAGATAAGCATCCTTCAACCACACATCATGTGTACAATGCTATATATTAGGTAGCAACATGGTGCATTAGTTTTATTTTACTAAGTTTACTAACGTTTATGAATTATAGGGGGCATCACTATCCGTCACTTTTGTCAATGTCAGAATTGAATCTAAGTTATTATGGTGCGTAACAGGGTCATACAGTTTCAGTTCTGCTAAACGATTGTCTAAAATGCTATTTCCTTTCAAATTCATGAAAATTCCAGTACGTCTTTTTTAAAACTTTGATTTATTTTATGAGGATCTCGACAAGCAAGCAATTGCATATTAACGATCACCTCAAGGCGCATTTGGGGTACAAATCTTGCCCAAGGACTTTAGGCACAGAAGACCAAGTGTATGGCGGGACTCGAACCCACGTGTTCGTCTTTTAGTACAGAGAGGTACCACCTTAAATTATTTATCTTTTTTTCCTAATCAATATATTTGCTGCAGAAACCTGTACCGAATTAGAAGGGGTTTTATTCATAGCTTGTTATAACAATACAGTCTGAGGAATTGGTGGGTTTTTTCTCCGACACATTTTCTCATTATCCTTTATTCCGCTGGTAATTTACAGAGCCAATTAGCAAGCCGCCAGTCCTGCAGACATCTATTTGTGTGTATCTAAGACCGCGTTTTGCCGCGTCCAGGGATCGGTAAAACCGGACGCAGCTGGCATCATCTGGCTCCTGGGGGCAGAATATGTGACCCTCTGACAACAGTTAGGGTGTTTAGGACCTCATCTAAAACCCGTAAGCGAAAGAGCATGCTTTGTTGTTGCTTCGCTAAAATTAAGTCCGGGGGAGATTACGTCTGTCATAATGTCGTCTGCGCCGGTGAACGCAGACGACTGTCCTCTGCATCCATCTAAACCAGGCCAGCCAGTGCAGGGATTGACAGATTCTAATCATAGCGAGACTTAATAGACTGAGACTGTCCATCAAAAGGCCGCTAAGAATGGTAGTTATTTCCAACACACATGCAGTTGCGGGGAGGCGATGTACACAGTTACCTGTATGTTTTATTACGGCTTTAATAGAACTACAGTGTTGTCAGTGGTAAATTTTATACGTCTTTGAGCGCACGGATTTGCATCTATCTGGCATAATGTGACTCCTGGGTGCATTCAGTTAATGCCTCCATGCCCGTACGCATAATGTGCTAGCGATGATGGAAAGCTGCCAATTAAGGCCCTCGAGTGGACACAAACTGCAGAATGGAAATTTTTTGAGAGAAGTCCGCCCACAGGAGACCGCATACCTACATAAATGTTGGGGTTTTTTTTCGCCATCTCCTACCATGCGTTATTCTTGCCAATTAATATACTACGCCGTAACTGATATTACGACAACGCCATGTGCCTAACCCACACAGACCCTGCTTTGGCGCCCGTATTCAAGGAACTGAACTGGGATAATTTTATACCTGGAATTTAAAAGCAAAACTGAACGCAACAGAGCATTTATTAGTATTTATTTATTTTTTGCGACATGCACAAAAGAAGGGGAATATGTTTCGCTCTGTATTGTGTATGTGTCCACGTACAGGTATTATGTCTGGTTTTGAAACAGTATATGCCACACAATTTCATGGTGTTTCTGTTCTTATTTAAGATTGTTGGAATTTTCGCGTTTCAATCCCCGTTTGTCCCGCTTAATGTGCTTACATCAACGTGCTGACAATTGTGAGGCGCGCTAGTCTTGCGGTGCGGGGGGCGGGGGGGGGGGGGGAGGTTGGGTGTGAAATTAAAGTCCCATCAAGATGTCATTTGTGTTGAAGAAGAAATACATATATATTAATATATGTAATATATTTGTTTATTTAAATGTGCGACATACAATAGGCGTCCATAGTCTGTATAGTTTTGGATATTTTAATTTTATAGTGCAAGGCAATCATTCACAGAAATATGTTTTTGAGCATATCAAATTTTTGTCCGACATTGGAAAATTTGAGGAATTGGAATTGAGGTAGAATGATACATAATTAATTTGAGAAGGTAAACTCTATTCAATGACTATTGCTTATCCCAATAAGTAGTATTTTCCCACTGAGTAAATTAAAGTTTATAGATATTTTTCATCGCATCTTGGTTTTTATTCAGCATGCATGCTGACAGTAGCAAAGTGGGCTTGGTGTGATTTTAATCGGTGTATGCTATCTGTTGGATATAGTAGCCACAGTCGTTTTTTGACCAAATATTATTACTAAGCCATCGATTATTATTCACTCACTCACTCACTCACCTAGTTCCTTCCTGTCTGCCTCCTGCCCTTCTTCCTCCCTGCCTTTCTTCCTCCCTGCCTTTCTTCCTGCCTGCCTTTCTTAGTCCCTGTCTTTCTTCCTTCCTGTCTTTCTTCCTGCCTTTCGCCCTTCCTTCTTTCCTTCCTTCCTTCCTTTGTTTTTTTTTTCTTTGTTGCATTCTTTCTTATCTATCTTGTTATTTTCTTTTTCTTCCATTACTATTGTTATATATTATTAGCGTGTGTTTTCTTACCGATGTGGTATTTTGGCAAAGGTTCCCTCAGCGAATTGCCTTCACTGACCACGGTATAATGGATGGTTCTCATGTTTCATGCTATGGTTAGGGTATCTCTTGGACGAAGCAACTTTGAATCTAATATATCGTACCATTGCAATTCTTTGGAGTTGTTGGATCTGAGTTACACATTGTAAGAGGTGTCCTGATTCCGAACTATAAGGTTTTGGATCATGGGTGACCTTGACATGACATTTCAAGGTCACGCCAGGTCAAGTAGCGCGCCACATTTGACCCATATGGCCCACGTATGACATCATATTAGTGTTTATCAATAACATATGGCCTAACTCTGCTTTACGAGAGATAAGCCTTTAAAATCTAAATCTGGGTTACTTCACTGACTTTTCAAGGTCAATCAAGGTCAGATCTAATGGTGTACTCATCATATGTGAATGGCTATTATTGGTTGATAACAATGTGACCTAACGCAGCTCATTTAGAAAGCCTTCAAAAAAATTCGAGTAACGCCGAACTTCACCTCAATGTCAGATCTAATGGTGCAGTTGAGATCCCCATATATGCTAAGCGACTTTAATTAAGCCAAATTTTGAAATGTGAATATGTTTCTACAAATGATATATGTTACTGGTTTTGTAGGAAAATTTACACCTGTGCCCCTATGAGTTTTGACTGAGCAAAGCATTTGGTGGCGACAGGTCTTCATGACGTCATCGGAGGTCACATTTAAAAAAAAAAAAAAAAAAAAAACAACTTCACGTCACTCACGTGACACGCATGATTTTTTTTCTCGCAGTTTTTGTCTGTTTCATGGTCTGTTGGTCCTGGCCATAAAGAATCTGACGTTCCTCGACATTCACAAATGCAACGAGGCCACGCCTAGATGGAAAAGATCCGGATGCTTCATGAACGTCAGGCTGAGAGTTGGGTCGCCACCATTGCATGCAAAGGTAGGCAATTCAACGTCTCGAGAAGATTTCAAGAGACACATTGGACTCTCGACAGTCCCCGAAGCGGCCAACCACGTGTCACCACTGCCGCCCACGACCACCATATCAAGATAATGCTTCTTTTGTGTGCCGTCTGTGACAGCTGTTGTACGGAAGTCCTAAAGGGACATCGGAGAAAAAGTAGTGATAAATGCTATTTCGTTCCCTCGAATTATTATTTCGAATTTGACGAAATCCACCACGAATCCGCTTCCTCCGACTCAGGGAATTGCCAATTCGTGCGTAACGTGCGCAAGTTGATACGCAGTTGACACAATGGCGGAGAAACAACCGCGCAGCTTTTTTTCTTTCTTTTTTTGTTTGTTCTTGTTGTTGTTGTTTGCTTTGTTTTGTTTTTTACCCCCTTCTCCCCTAACAGTACCCTCCTGGGTAATTTGCAGCTGCTTAAAATCTCCTCCAAGGAAGGTGAAAGTAAACGTGTAAATGACGGTAGGATGTTAATGGACACATCCACGGATTAAATATTACATATCTAAAGCCAAAGTTGCGTTTTTCACTATCGATTAGTATATTATATCCGGTTAGTATCTGATAGTTATGATATGTCTATTTCACACCGTTTGGCTATTATAGCTGCCTGAGTTTTTTTTTTCCTATCTCCCATCACTGGGCCAAAATTTCGGACTGGGTCCAAACCCCTCGGGGCTAAAAAATTAGCCTCCAAGCCATGATGCGCAAACCCTGGGACCTAAATACAACTTTATCCACGTTTGATGATTTTTTTTAATGTTTTGAATTTTATCCAGGGGCTAGGGTGCTTCCCGCGTCAAAGATTATAGATGTATATATACGTTTGTGGTGGATGGTGGTTCGAGATAGCAATATCCATCCCACTGAAACGGAATGATTTTACGAACAATAGGCCTTATCTGACATGCGGATAAATACCGCCATGCATAGAGTCACAGATGTATTTTCGCAGAGTATTCTTGTCAGACAAGAGATTAGGAGTCAGAATAAACCTCCCAGGCTGCTGGAAGCAATATTATCTGGTTTTAGCTAGCTAAGCGTGGGCGATTTACATATTCATGGGCTGCTGTATTTCCGCTTCTGTGTCGTCCGTCCCCCTCCCCAGAACTGGACACCAAATATATGTAGCGGTCTATCATCAACAGTCAAATGCTACCACTGCAGTGTCTGACCCACGGAGAGTGAACAAAGGGGACAACTGCACAGATGCTTACAGTCAAATAAATGAAAGACCCTTGATTGCATTTGCGACGCAAACTTAGTTCTCTCAGACATTAATTTTCCCTGTGCATGAATAGTCGGGGATCTTACAGGATTTTCCACAGCTTCAATTAGTTTTTCATGTGGCCTTTAGCGTTAAGCAGAGATTGACTCCCCCCTCCCCCCATTACATTGTGTAACCCTGTTTACCCCTCCTCGGATACAACGAAGTTTCCCAGGTAAAATGCGCCGACTGCATATTTCAATATTTAAATACTAGATCTAACACCATTACCGTTGCGTCACCTAAAGGCTGCAACCCCGAGTGTAACAAAAAGTTCCCAATTTCACGTAAGTCAGGGCAAATTAAATGCCTCTTCCAGGACCGAAAATTAGATTTGTCAGCTTTGACCCAATGGTTGACAGTTAAAAAGGATTACCTGTTCATCTCTAATAAACGTTGTAACACCGAACAGGATTTCTGACAGCACCAACGAGAGCCATTTCTCTTCACTATGGAACATTCATAGCGGATCAGCGCCCCTATGGAATTCTTGTTTTGCTACCGGCTGCGTCACGTTCAATACCGGAGGCACTAGGGAATTATTATTTTTTTGTATGGAGAGATAAATAAGGCACCATCCTCTGACTCCTTATCTTCTGAAAGTCGTTACATACTAGCATGCAGAATTACCCAGGGGGTGTTTTTTTTATTCAAGATTTCGGAGTTTTCTTTTTCTGTACATGTCTGATCTCTGTAGCTTAGAGACCACGACCTTTCTGTGCACCCGATACGAGACGGAGCTGGTTCGCGCTGTAGGCTAGCGTGGCATATTATAAATGACTGTTGAAAATTTTGGCGTATAAATTAATGTTTGATATCGCTGTTTTCAAAGCAAAAAAAAAAAATGTGACATTAGAGGAATTCGAACTCATACGCCTTTTCCGTTAAAGAGATGTTCCTTAACGGAAAAAGCACATTGTGGTACACCACAGACGTCAAGCACGCTATCGACTGTGCCACGGAGTGAGCTGACACAGGTGGTTGTCCTGGTGGTGTGTATAGGTGCATGTTGAGTTAAGCACGGATCCGTGCAGTACTTAGTGTATGGATGGCATTTTATAATGCAGAGCGCTAGCCTACTGCGCGGATCAGCTCTGTCCGCACAGTAAGTAGCGTGCGGATATTTCCGTATCGGGTGTTCTATAATGGGGCCTGAACTAAAAGTTAACACCCTAAGTCGTCACGTGTATTAACGGAAATCCCTTTGTGGTAACAAATCATATACCACTACTACTATTTTAGTGAGGACCCGTGTGAGATAAATGTCACCTTATATAATAGCCCCAGTTAGATTTTTATGATAAACAGGAAAGATTACTTGGGTAGCATTCCCCTAAGTTTTGCCTGCCGTCGCATCTCGAACCCTACACAGTAGGCAAACCCGATACAACCCTGCTGCCAATCTGCCATTTGAGTGGCGGAACGTAAAGGGCCATAGGCCTCTTGTTCTTGCTTCAATATTTGCCGAGATCCACGTTGGTAAAATGGAGATAACAGTGCTGTATTGCAACATTTAGAATATTACATCAGATTCAGAGTCCCCTTTCCTTGAAAAAAGTAATATACTAGTCTGTACATGTAAGTTAGTTTCATCCCCTGTGACGAATGCAGTTAGGGAAACCTATGACATTTGCGGGTAGACAATTGCGACAAATACAAGAAGGTATTTTTGTGATATACGTGGTTAACTTTAAGGGGTTGTCCAGACCCATGAAATCAATGTATTTGCATCTGTCAGATTCAGGAAAGGATCTTCAAGGTATTGTACGGTGGCTGATACTTGCCTCATATTATTTTCCTTTTCTGGAATTAGCAACGCGTTGCTAATACAAGGCGGTGCAAACATTAGCAACGTGTTTTAAATATTAGAAACGCATTTAAAATATTTGCAACGTGTTTTGAATATTCGCAACGCGTTTGAAACATTAGCAACGTGTTTTGAATATTTGCAACGTGTTTGAAACATTTAAAACGCGTTTTAAATATTAGCAACGCGTTTGAAATATTAGCAAAGTGTTTTGAATATTTGCAACGCGTTTGAAACAAACACGTTAACTTGTTACTAATATTCAAATGCGTTGCTAATATTTAAAACGTGTTTTAAAAGTTTCAAACGCGTTGCAAATATTCAAGGCGTATGACATATATGATGTAAATATTTGCGACAAAGAAGATTTTTAGAGAAGGAGACCACATAGAGAGATTGGGCTGGTATCCTGATTGCGTTCAATCTGATACCCTTGGCTGACTTGAGGATGCCTGTACAAGTATTTTTTTATCTGCTTATTAAACATTATAATTTACAGCTCGGGACAACACCGGTCTTAATTGGAGGGAACTTGGCAACAATTTTGCATATTTTGGTTCTCTAAATTTTGAGTTCTATGTGGTCTAATTCTGAAATAATTTTACACTGAAGTAACATGTATTTAGGTGATTATCCTGTAGGTCCAAAGTGGTCCAATTCTTGGATGGTATTAATTCGCGAATGATCTTAAGGCGAAGTTCCACTTTGCTTTTACGCTGTCTAAACTGCAACAGAACAGAAAAAATAGTCGAGTGAAATTCGGGGTCCAGCACAAGTCCATTATTTTCCCCTGAAATGGAGTTGTGTCAAGATGTTAATTTGCCTGATTGGAACTCGAGGAGAGCTGGTAGGACTCGGATAATTACTTTGGGACGACCAAGGCCCTTAACAATAACAATGATGTTTCAGGTTTTGGCCCTGCTGATAAGCCAGCTACCAGAAACTAGACATTGTGAGAAACTAAATTTACGTAATTACAAATTATTTGCTGTTCTTCTAAACTCTTGTCAGGGTACGGTGTTTATCGAAGATAAGCTGGCTTGGTTAAATCAGCGTACGATTGGCACAGGTGTGAGGGGACAGAATCTGAATGATCACGTTTGTAAACCACACAAGGTGAGGTAGCCGTACACGACTCTACTGCACACACTGTAGAGTCGTGTACGGCTAAAGGTGAGGGCAACATTGCTACGCCATTCCCACGATCAACTAATTCACCACCAAAGAGAGGTCAATCATAGATCAGTCACACTAGAGAGTTCATGGCTGCACTGACGAGGGAATGGCGTGTTGGATACAAACCCATGACCTGATCAGCTGTCCCCCTTAATGTCTAATTATCGTGGAATCCAACAACACATATATTGGGTTCAGATTGAGTGCAAGGAGATGGGCATTGAGCTGTTTGGACGAGGCCAAGTTCCCGATCTTCTACGACCATGACATATGTCAAATAATGAGATCATCCGAAGTAAAGGTGCATTTAATTAATTTAGCTAATAGAAAATTAGACGGGATATTCCACCTGATCTGTGTGACGTTTCGACTAGGAGTGACGTGAAGGCTTTGAGTCGGAGAGGGACTCGACCCGACAGAAGCCAGTTATATAAAAATGAGTAGAAAAGTACCCCATAATAAGTTGAATAAGCATGTTGGATGAAAACACATAATGAACAGATCCACTTACGCCCAATAACATTAACTTGAATAGAAGAAGATGTACTTGGACATGTCACAGACAAACGACTATTTCGTTTGCCGGAAGGCTCAGAAACAGCTTCGGACTACACATGGGATGACTGACATCTAGTATTCTCAATGTAAAAGCACTATCTGGTGTCGAGGTGTTTTCTTAAACCTTCTCAAGAGTACCAAAGACTTAATTATTTAACGAAGTGAATAAATCAACAGAGTACATGTAGCTATCCAAGAATAGGTCACCCGCAAAGCACACAATGCAACCCTGAACCTTCGATGATGATAAATAGCAAGGCGACCTTTGTGTTGACCATTCATAGCTGAGGCTTTTATGGACGGTAGATTAATTCATACCGTCCAGAGAACGGCCCACGTAATGGTGACAAGCGTGGCGTGGACGCATTAATCCATTTCAGCACCCCCGTTGATGGAGCAGTCAAGGAAGTCGTGAAAGCCCATGGATGAAAGCAGCGCCGAAGGAGAAATTTCTCGAAAGGGTGTGTGAATCCAGAATTTTTCGCGTGGACAAACTGCAGTGGCCAGTTGAAATTTAATAAGAGACTTTCCTTTATGGTATTGAGTTGGCTCACCAAAACCCGTTCTCACGTGGGCTACGGATGACGACAATGGTGCCTTCTGTCCCGACGCCGTAAATGAGTACCCGGGCCCCGTTCAGTTCAGCGAACGTTTTGTTTACCGTTTGCAACAGCAAACGGTCTGCGAGCTGAACGATCACTGTTCAGCAAACGGTCATGTGCCACTAATTAAATCAAATTCTTCCCTTTAAGTTATCGCCCATGGTCTGGGCGATATAGAGTACTTTTGCGTTATGAAAAAGACCCTATGGGCGCCGCCACCTTTGTTCGCTATAGCAACACCCTCCGATTTGTCGTTTGCTACCGTTCAGCAAACGTTCGCTGTGTTCGCTGTACTGAACGGACCCCTGTGACAGAGATGGCAATTGTAGTTGGATTACCCGTGGCGCCTTGAAGCGTGTATGGAGGTATACATAATCATACTGTGCACATGCTCCCTATGCGCTTTGAACTCCCTTTGGTAAGGAAAAGCGCTATATAAGAACAGCATATTATTCTTATTGAGCTTGTGGTCTATAAGTGGGTAGGTTCCAGGAACGATAAAGCCATGCCCCATAAGGTATCGTGCACAGTATCCGTCATATTAGTTAGTGGTAGTAAATACTAGTCATAGCTCTTGTTTCTAAAATGTCATTTCTTCTGCTAATGCGAATCGCAAAACCTTACTTTTTGACTCTACCTCGAATCTCTCAGAAAGGAAGTGCAGCCTTTTTAGTGCAAATCTTATCCGGGTTGGATATATCCTGACCAAATTCTGAGCTACATTTTAATGCTGAAATACGATTTAAACGAATATGTAAGATATAACTTTAATGACAGACCACTAGTTAGCGTTAGAGTAATGAGATATATTAAGATATATTTATGTTGCCTTTTTGTTGTGTGAAACAAAAAGAAAATGGAATTCAGTAAACCCACAAAGCTGGCTATAACGACACTTTGTCACGCGACAGTAGTGACACTCCACCCACTCCCGCTCCCAGAAAAGAACGCAAACTGTATGGGATCTAATTTCCTTTGCACAGTCTCTTTGAGATGACCTGATAATGTCATACACCTGACGACGACTGTGAATGGGCGCCAACAAAGACACAGTCGCATATGGAGAGAGGCAAAAATACTCTTTAAACATGTTAAGACCGCCATTACCGGCAAATTACACCTGTTCCACACAGGAAGTCTTATACCGCCGTCAGTCGTTGCCACATGGGGAGAGAGGAGCAGCTATGATTTGTAACGTCCTTTCCCTGGCCACCACACACACAAAGCCAATCAGCGGCTGGCATAGCCCCAGGCGTCAGCTACGGCCTGTCCTGGCCAGCCTAGGGCAGCGCGAGCATCCCCGTTTTATAAGGAAACGTTGCCCGGGAAATGACTGCCTCTGCCGCGATGCTAAAGTTTCGAGGCGCGTGCCTTGCTGGTCTGAATGGCAGACTTGCAGAGATCTAGTTGGTCACGAGCGAAATTATGTGGCCGAAAACACTTCCCAGGGGAGGCTACAACATAGACATAAGGACACATAGCCTATCGTTCTCTGGATTCAAACACGCCACCATGTCGGGGTCCTATTCCTCACTGAACGACACCTTGGATCACCAACTGGAAGACTTGCTGAACACTGACCTGAACAGCTCCAGTGAACTGTCAGAAGAGGTTCCAGATCTGTATTACTCCTACCATGACGTCGGCTACAGGGCGAAGGTATTCCTGTCACAAGCACCGATATTGCTGGCTATCATTCTGGGCGTTATTTCTGTGTTGTCGAATACGTTCTCTGTGCTGGCACTGAGCCAGGTCCGGATGAGATTCACCGCTCACCTGAGGCTGATCATCAGCCTTGCGATCTCTGACATCATAGTAGGGGTCAGCGTCATGTTACACTTCATCGACACCATCGTCAACCCACAATACGACTGGGAGTACTGGGGCACGGCTAGCCAGCGCCTCAGGTACCGTTGTACCTACATGGTCATCAAGGCCCTCAACAATACTTCCCTGGTCATCTCCCTTCTCAACCTCTTCGCCATGGCTATCGACCGCTATATCGCGATTATGAAACCCTTACATTACCAAGTCCTGATGGGCAAGAGGAGAACGAGCCTCCTCATTCTTGCCCTGTGGGTTGTTGCCATTTTGTGCGGATTTTCTGATTTCTTTTCCGTTCTGCACGACTTCAAGTATCACCTTCATAAATACAACTTCTGCGAGATGGTGTGGCTGTCTCGCTACCAGGAGGAGTACCTTGTATTCGCCGTGGCAATTCTTGGCTTGTTCTTCATGCTCTTCGTCTACATCAAAATTTACTGTAAGGTCAAGTACACGCGGGAAGGAAACATTTCATCCGAACAGTCCCACGTTCGGCACGAGGCCAAATGGAACCGCGGTGCCCTAGTAACCACCCTGCTCATTCTAGGGACGTTCGTTCTTTGCTGGTTACCGAACTGTCTCTACCAGGTCAGTTTGATAGTGTTGACCCAAACTGACCAAAGCTTCCTCCAGGCCAATCTAGGCGTCCTCTTGGAAGTCGACCGCTACCTCTACGATCTGTTACTGGTGAATTCCATTTGCGACCCGATTATATACACAGCGCGCATGCGCGAGGTTCAACTTGGCTACCGGCGTCTGTATAGGCGTCTGTGTTGTCCGCATCGTCAACCTGGGGATGATATGCTGTACGGCACCGCCGAGACCACGCTAAGGCGAGCTGCTGGGGGGACTTCTTCCAGGTCCGGTAGAGGTACCTGTGTGACCCTCTCGACCCACTGCTCCATAAATTCCAAGGCTAGCTGCGGAAGTAACGCGCAGCCTCTCCTAAACCCACTCCAGAATCTCGAGCAGGACCGTAGTAGTTTCAGCATAAAACCGGAACCTTCAAACGGACCTAGTCGTGACGATGTCAGAGACGGAGATGGAGATTGTATTTTGTCGGTGGAAATTGAAGCTACTGGTGAAACGTAATCTATGGATGTCTGACAGAGACGCTTTAGGAAGTCACGGGTTTGATTAATTCGTTACTTGACAAAAAAATTACCAATGAAGGGTGACTTAAAAGCTACGCTCATGGCAGTTCGTGATGATGACTACAGGCAGTAGCAAGTTTATTAGTGTAAGACTTACTGTAACAGTGGTCCTGTGATGTACTGGTAGGTTTACGACATTTTACCTCTTCTTGATACTTGGCGTGAGTCTGTCGTCGTTACGCAAGTCCCCCCATCGTAGTAAGTTCTCCCTGTCATACAAGCTGCTTTAGACTCGTGGGCGAACTCTAGAGAATAACCCAAAAGGAACCACTTCTATTTACTTTTCTAAAGCTGTTTTTCGTTATGACAGCAGAATATATGAAAAGCAAATAAAAAAAAGCATCTGCATATTAATCAAGTCTCATGACCGCTAAACGATACTTGTAATACAGTGCGTATGAGTTCAATCAAATAATTAGATTTTTATCATCAGCAACATGTTGAAATAATGTTAGAACGCTATTCATACGTAGGGTCGCATGTGAAATGGTTAAACAGTACCATCTTTTTTGTTCTTTTTTTAACGGGAGTATTCGTTTATGTTTCCAACATAGCTGCGTAATTGCATAGGTAAAATTTGAAATTAAAAACATGATATACGGGAATTTAACTAATATCAACCTGACTTTCAACGGCCACTTTTTTACTGACCAATTTTTACAACCGAGTGGCCACGGTAATGTGAACCTCTTGGTATCTCTGAAGAAAGTAACAGTGACTGCAGTGGACATGAACGTTATGTAAAACGAAAGTGTAAAGCGCTATAGTTAAGAATAACTTTTTCCATTTTGGTAGGACCTAATGTACTGAATATCACAAGCACTTCCCACTGTCCCATTTTGCACACAATTATTCTGTAATTTGATCAACATGTAAACATTTACCCCTAGTTTTGCTCTCTGTTTTCACTGACATTGGCAGATAACCATCTCTGTACTGTCTGGCCTTTCTTGGCTCTGTTGCCTGCACCGACGCCACACGCGATATTACAAAGGGAATCGATTCGACCTTCACAGATATTGGTGCAGCTGTACTGCACTTTCGTCAAAATGCACCAACAGGAAGAGAATGTAGTAGCACACATGAGCGTCCATTGTTAGCCATTTTGTCATGATCAATAGAAAGAAAGGAATGCTGTTCTGTAATATTTTATTCACACTCTTCCTTTAGCAAAGTTCAGAGGGCTCACCGGAGCATGGCCGCAGGAAGTCGTTCTCCCTGTGCTTGCAAACACAATTTTTCTCTGGCAATATACAACTGGAGTGAAAATTCTTTTAGCCAAGGAACTTTTTTTTGTTATATTGTCTCGCACCAGAAGCTTGACCATATAAAAAGTCAGTTTAGATTAATATTCGATTCCAGCAAGGGAAAACAAAATAAATCCTGAGATAAAACAGTTCATAAAAAATCTGGATGTTGGCTTATGTGCAGTCGTAGCGAAGCAAGAAACAAGCATGCAATGCCCCGTCTGAAAAACTGACAACTTACTATATAATAGCGCTTGAAGATTATTTCAGAGATCTAAAGCCAAGGCCTGAGCGTGTAACGTACAAAAGTGCATGTATGTTCAAAATGTTTTCTAAGAACTAGGTCATAGATTCTCTCATGTATTTCCAAAAATGGCAGCATCTCCATTTATTTTCAAATTGACTTGAGTGATTTAACCAGTCGTGTCTGTCAACACGTTTGCCCTGTTCACGTAAAGTGTAGTATTGATGTATTGTCTGCTGCACAATGGAAGTAAACACTTGTGTTTGTTATTGATATTTGATCTTTCTCCTGTGTGCACAAAAAGGATTTATGAGCTTCACAACTTTACAAAAGTCCGAAACTTTATGAAGTTTATTACCTTCACAACTGGATCCAGTCAAGTATCATGCGAGGTAAATAGCTAAGATATAGCAAAGTTATATACATGGTGAGTATCAGTCAACTACCGTGGACATTGTTGTTCCAATGAAATTACAAACAAGAGGCCCAAGAACCTTGGCGCTCTGCTTGACAGCTGCAGTTGGGATGACATTGGCAATTTTCTGCCGACTTGTATCAAAAACTCACTGCTGCAGACTAAATCAATTGAAATCTGGGTTAACTCTCACACAGTACACATGTACCTCACTATGCATGTATCAATTTTAGATCATATTCCACACCTTAACTTTAACCTTTCAGGGTCACTCAAGGTCAAACGTGAGCGCTACTGGACTCCCCATACATGGTTTCCTATTAATGT
>JAAUYG010197149.1_pt1 | contig 14913 bp, 14 predicted proteins | sample 7278091 | NCBI WGS metagenome assembly JAAUYG01 (sample SAMN14350201, study PRJNA611818) | marine sediment metagenome | isolation source: surface marine sediment (0.6m) | place: French Polynesia: Moorea | collected 2018-08 | reverse complement strand
GGTGGCACAAATATGCATCAGTTTCAGCTCAAAATGCTTCATCATGTTCAGCGGGTCCTCAGTTTGAGGAAATTGCACCTAGCAATTGGTCTTACAAAAGCCTTTAGCATATTTTGTATAAATGCCACTGCCATTTTGCTTGATGAAGTAATGGATCAGGCTCTTTGGCCAAAAAATTCCCTGACTTTTCCCAGACTTCTCAACGTAAAAATTATTCCCTGGCATTTCCCTGACTTTTCCCTGACCACATTTATTTTCCCTGTTTTCCAGACCTTGTGGGAACCCTGCCTTGGTGTACCCTGGATTCCTCCCATACCTGTTTAGCATGTTTCTGATCCTTGTAGAAGGCCAAGTTCTTGTTGGTAAGGACACAGTACACTTTTTCCCAGGATCTGCAAGGAGAGCAAATTGCAAAGTATTTATCTTGGTGGAATAAAAGCTGAGCAGCATCAATATTACCACCCGAAATATCACTGCAAGTTCATAACAACTCTTGAGTCAGAAATGAGACCAAACATAAATTCAGGATATAACAGCAGTAATCTGCCTGTGAAACACCCCAGAACGATGCTTTCCAGGATAACACTGTGCAGCAATTAATATTGTCACAGGTCTTCATGTAACAGCCAGTGTCACCTCTTTATTATCATGTCCTACCTATTGGAAGCTTTCTTGGTTGTGGTCTCCCATTCATGTTTTCGGCTGAGTACACCAGCCATCTGGTCCTCAGCCTGCAGGGCAGAATCTCCTGAAGGAACAGGCCCAACTTGCAATATTAAAGGCCAAGATGTGTACCTAAACACACTATAATGTACCAGTCCGATTTATTTTCAATACTTGTGTTATGATCACTGTCGACATTTCAAAGTAGGTTACTGCAATTTGTACAAAGGCCTCTGTGTCTATGGAATAGCTTACTGGCTGCCAATTTTTTTTTGTTTTTTTGTACTTTTGCACACCTTGGCTCTTTCCTTATAATAGGTGGTATTTTATTGAAATTTAAACCAAGGTATATGTAGTACCGTATATGGTGTGACAAAAACTTGCATCAGGTTTGGTTATTCTTAATAATAGTTTACTCAAGGATGGATTGTACCGAAGAGTACGTAATTAAAGATCTGCCCACAGCCATACTGGAAGACATCTAGACAATCAAGTATTTCATGCATTATTCAAAATACATGTCAGCAAAGTCCGCAGATAAAAAAACTTTGAACCACAAAGGGAATGAAGCAGAACATATCAAACTTTTAACAGGTTGCATCACAACCACTGGAAAGACAACATCACCGACGTATATGACTGAAAAAGACTTTGACAGGGAAGGCTAGGAACTACAATACATGTATATATGTTGCTAAATGTAAATGTTTGAAGCATTCCGTAAGGATTTCTACTAATAATTGAATATTCATATGGTACTAGCCGCTCCAAAGACACCACATGTCCCTAAGCGATTATGTTTGAATGAAACCATTGAAGGGAAATATTCGGAACATCATGCAGGTTCTCATAATATAGATTTTCCATGTGGAAAACAGCATAACCATCACAGCTGAAAGACAAATTGTTAGTAGTGTTTGCGAATCAATTAGGTATGGTGTGGTGAGCCAGCACCTTTATAGGCACTGCTATACGTGGCATAGCAATCTAAAGAACCCATAACACGTCCAAAACGAAAGTGGGTTAGTCAACTGACACCAGACTGGTAACCACAATAACGTCAGCCAGCCAGGCTTGGACAGCCAATCCTCTAGCTGTGGTTAGTGCTTGGCTAAAGATACGCAGCAGTTACCTTCCCCTGCCTCGGGTGCAGCCTCTGTACGCTCTGCGGACTTGGAACGTCGTTTGAAGGGAGACTTGGATCGTCTCTCCTCTGTTTGAGGAGATAACAATCCACGATCACCTTGTTTTAGATATAGTTATCTAACTTTTTACCCCAATCATCCACCCTTAGCTGCATGTCTTATATCTCGGGCATAAACAAATTTTCACAGAAGTACTTCGTCAGACAAAGTTCAATTGTGTTGTAATATACAATCATTGTTTTGAAGCCTTCTCTTCCTTATCAGTAGCAAACATCTCTGAATGTTTCATGTCTCGTTTAGACAAAAACTCTGGTATGAAATATATGTCTGGAAAGTGAAATTTCCATACTTTCTTTTTTTCTCTGTAATCCACCCTGCTACTTTGATGTCTGTAGTTTCTATATTTGTCTGCAGTGCCCACCCCATTCAGTTAATGCTCAACCGTTCCAAATCCCATCCCTTATGTATGTAGGTATGTATGTGTGCTGGGCATATACTCACTTTTGGCAGGTTCAGCAGGCGGTGGTGTCCGCGCCTCTGCTCCACGCCCACGACCTAATACACAATGCATATCAGACATGATTACAGGAGTAACCAAAAATAAATAAATAAACTAAAAGGAAAATAAAAAAAAAAAAACTATAAAGGACTATAAAGGAACAAGACTCTTTTAACCATGGTGCACATACTACGAACAGGTCACATTAGAACTAGCATGCAGTGAGCACAACAGAAAAAAACAAACATCACTAGTGCAGACTGAAGAAAAAAATTGGTACCAAGACTGGATTTAACTAGACTAATTTCTCTACAAGACTAAGTTTTAAAGACATTACTGGTATAGTACTATTATTAAAGTTTGATAAATTCCCTTCAACCCTTCCTTATGTAATATGCAAGCAATAAACTCGAACTATTGCCATTCACAACGCAATGTACATTGGATGTGCTTGATTTATATCTAGCAGTAGCCTCCTGAAGCAGCATCCATGCTATCACGGACAAAGCCCCTACAGTCCCCACAGCAAGCAGCCGAGTGTACATAGCAGCGCTGCGGCGAAGTCTGCGGTGTGTGCAGTTGTACAAGCCAAGCTCTACAGCAGCCACATTCTCTATGCTGTGGGTATAACTGTGCATGATATATATGTGTATAACTGTGGGTGGGTAGTATAGATGTATATGAATTGATTCAGACGTATTGGACACAAATCTACATAAGTCGATATTATAAATTTCTCCTTGTTAAGTGATCAGATTGAAGCATTCTGTGCAGATCAGACATGTCTATATACAGGTCTCCAGTGCAATGTACTTAAGTATCAGATGTGCGTGCCTATGGAAAACCACTTGGGTCTTCCATTCAGAGTTTACGGGTCTCAATGGGTTGGAGAGTACTTGCATAACATATGTACAAAGAAAGGATATCGAAAGTAGGATTTCATCACTCGAATTTCATCATTGGCTTATTTATACAATATCAGGAACTAAGCTGGAAACGTTTGTAGCATAGTGGCAAAAGCACTAGTTGTGTGATAAAGTAACGGCTATATAGAGATATATACATAGACATGAGGCTTTTTGTTAAGCAGATCTTAACTCTAGTATGATTGCTTTGGTTCATATTAAAGTGCATAGGATCATATTACGATCATTAATACCAGACTATTGGTAATGAGGACGCAATCAGTGTATCGGGTCTGATTTGCTATGCTACTCCCACTACTGGAGCTATATGCAGTGCTTCACAAGTAAAAAGTACCTGATGAAGAACGCTTTTCGGAAGACTTAGGCTGCTTTGCCACCTTTGGTGCTTTCTTCACTGAGGGTTCAGCTGGTTTAGGCTCTCTCTTAACTACCACTACAAGTGAAACACATCTCGAGGAATGAGCAAGTTACCCCTCCTTTTCCCTCAAGTACTTGTCATACTACGCTTTACAGCAATCTTAGGGCTACAGCCCCACCCCTCAACCTTCCTTCTGGTGTCCCAACATGCTCTATGTTAACTACAGGTTATTAGTGTTAGAAAAACAAACTCAATACACATATCACAGTGAGCACACGCAACTAACAAGACACACTAAGTTAGGTCACTAGAAAAACAAGTTGCCCCCCGAAACACTTTCCTAACATTCTCAAGCATGCAGTGAGTATTGTTGGTCAATGATTAGAACGGCCTGTACCTTCCGCCTGTTGTGCCTCGGCAGCTTCCGCCTCTCTCTTCACCTCCGGCTCTGCCTGTACCTCTGTGACGGGGGCGGCTACCACCTCCTCCTTGGCAGGGGCTGGCTCGGGTTCTGGCTCGGGTCTGAGGGGGAGGAACGCAATATCTGTCAGCACCCCTAGCAGTTGCTATCGAGATGGTTCAGATACACAATCCAAGCATAACATAGGGGAAGGTTCTATACAAAGTTGATCACACACAATTTTAATAATATATTTGATGTGAAGCAGATAAAGGGATAGGAGGAAGGCGTATTTAGTTGTAATTGTCGATATCCTTTTCGCCGTTCACACCCTTTTGCTGGATTTCAGTTACAGCGTAATGAAAGGCGCCGAATAAAGACTTGAGGTTTTGAGCAGTCGCCTGTATTTTAATGAAATCCCACCGTAGCATGATAAAACTGTGTGAACATTTATAGCTGCATGGGAAAATACCTAAATTGAAAGTTATTTTTCATCCACGTTAAAAGACGCACAGATATGCTATGGCCTGCGTCATCATGAAACAATTTAGTTTCACTCCATCAACGACAGCGGTCACACATTAACTTATCAATGATCTATGAGTGAGCAGCGGCTAATGATAGTTGTAACAGACTCCAACCGTTTGTGCACTGTGTACTTACTCAGGTTCAGGGGGCGGTAAGAATTCTTCGATATATCGCTCTGCAAAGCTTGGTTTGTGTGGTTTACGTGCGTCTGGGTGTTCTTTTCTGTACTCCTCCTCCTCGCGCTTCTGACGGTCGCGAATTTCAAACTGTGAAGGGGCAGAGGAAAAACAGAATCAGGTCAATATTTGCAGCACTCACTATCTGTGATAATCTTTTGAGCTACTGTCGGCTTGTGTCCGAGTCCTAAGTTAAGGTTTCAGTAATTTATCTCGCCAGTTTAATTCAACAGCCATCACAATAAAAGAGTTACTTACTGTGGTCAATCTCTCCAATGCCGAGAACCTGTCATCTTGTGTAGCCACAGAGCGCTCAAATGCCTCGTGTTTCTTTATCAGAGCCTCCACAATGTCTAGGGTTTCCTGGAAACGGGACAACCAAAGTTAGCGGTGTGTTAGGATTGCCAATAACATAACGAAAACATGATAAAGGATAAGCATGCGAAACAGCAATGCTTAGAGTTACCGTGTACAATATTACATCAACACTAGCCAACCTGTAAATGTCACAATACCTGGTCTGTAGGGACAGGCCACTAAATTTTCCCAGGGAGCTCTAACGAATCATTTTGCCATACTGTGGGAGATTTTAAATGTGTACTAAACATTTTTCATAAACTTCAGAGCCCTTACCCCAAACTCTGCACTAGTTAGGTAAGGTTCATGTGCAGCCAGCCATGCCTCGGCCACAGCAGCGTCTCTGGCAAACTGGTACACCTCCAGGACTGGAATATTGGAAACAAGGCCTTTATTCAACCATTCTTATTGGACAATGTCATTAAAATTTATAGCAAATACTTCTAGTTACAGCAAAGTTATGCACCTGTGCTAACTCTTCAACAGGCTTACTTGATCAAGACCTCAACCCATTTAACACAACAATGCCATGCTTACAGTGGAATCACTAGTTCTCACATGGACCCTTTTTCTTCCACATTTTACACAGGCTACAACCAGACATGATCTCTATGTGTATATCTGATGTGTCTCTCAACGCGATATCGGCAGGATGTACTCACTGAGTTGGAGGTACTCCCATCTCTCCTCCCATTTCTCCATCATCTCTCCACGGTTGGTGCCAAGCTGGATGAGTTTCTCTCTCACCTCCTGAGAGCGCATGTGTTTCCTTGCCAGCAGGTCCTTGCCCAGGTTGACGCAGATGGTGAAGTTCTCATCCCGAGCGTCAATCTCGGCCTTCAGGCTCTGATGGTTGTTCATCAGCAGCTCAACACCAGACACATCCCTGGAGAACAGTACACCATACATTATCAAGGCAGCTTTAAATTGAGATCCTTTTAAACCAGCCTTTCTGCAAACATTTCCACAACCCCACCAAATGCACTAAAGATTATAGAACCCTTTAAACCTATTCAAGTGAAGTATGATTTTGTTTATCTCTCTCATTACGTAACATAAGATCAGAGCGACTGCTATTTTATTCTTTCATAAGTCGCAAAGCCAGCAATTTAGTTTTGAATTCTGAGTTTGCATGTTGCACATCTGCTCATCCCCATTCATTCTTGGTATGAACAAAATTACGAGACTTGCTATTTTGAATAATTTAGTATCTGACCCTGTCTGGTGAGCCACTAAGCTTTGCTGACCTTGGTTTTTCCTGGGAGTCCATCTGTCGCACCATATCGCTGATCCAGTTCAACAGATCTCTCACCATGCCGAAAAATCGATACAGGTCGCTGGAGTCAGCCAGCCTGTTTTTGCGATGCTCAACGTGGATTTGTAGGTTGCGCCAGGCATTGACAACCTCCTGCTCACGATCGTTAATCTCCCGGGCTTTGTCACCGGAGTACGCCACTATCAACTTGGCAGCTTCCTCTTGCACTTGTTGAACCTGCAAATGCCAGTGCAGAACACAGCTGATTACACTAATATGACTACGGTACTGCATATTGACATATTGAGACATGTACTAAGTATACCTTGACAATTGGACTCTATTTCTTAATATTGTTAGCTTAACTACAATTGGACTCTCTTTCTTAATATTGTTAGCGTCAGTTTGAAGTGTTGTATACAAAATCTACACGCAATTGTATATCCACTGAAACAAGGACAACATTTTCACCTAGAGTTTGACCTTTTAGTTTCCACAGACTTTTCAACATTTAAAATTAAATTTTTCTTAGTGTTTGAATGTGTTGTGTGCCAAGCAGTAAATTACCAATCGTATCTACTTTACCTGTGCTCCAAGTGTGACCAGATCATGCTCGAAGTTAGCGTGTCTTCTCTGGAGAGCAGCTACAGACTGGGCGTCACGCCCCAGCTCATCTGGGATCTGGATTTTCTTCTCCTGTAACACAACCAATAGGATACGTCATACATTATCAACTGGGTATAGTTTCTGGAAAAATCTCAACTTCTCAAGTATAGAAAAGGACTTAAAATTACGAATCACCTTGGTAACCATTGTCTTTTCCATGCTTAATATCACTAGATGACTTAAAGATTTTTTTGAGAAACCGGCTGTTTGGACACTAGCACTTTCCATATTGAACATATCAAATTACAAGTACATGTCAGTACGTTAGATTCTGAAGGTAAGAGAAAGTATATGTTTCATTAAACTGGAACACTTAACATTTCAACATACAATACAGCACTACCTCCAGTCATGTCAGGTAGAACTATATATTTTAACACAGAGTTCCATATGCTGCTATTCTATCTAGAAATCCCACGTTGACTGTTGTTAACTGCACTTACGTTGATTCTCTCCAGTGTTTCTTTGCAGTCATGGAAGAACTTATGTAGCTCCCAGGAGGCGGCCAACATCTGGGTGCGTGTGTCAATCAACTCGAGCAGGTCCGCCCACATTTCGTTGATCTGGTCCTTCCATTCAGCGATGACTGCGGCATCCGTGTGCCCGGCCTGGATCAGTTGGTCACAGATCTCGTTGACGGCCGCCACCCTCTCCTGACCAATGGTCTCGGTGTCGCGTGCGAAGTCTTTGAAACGGTCGCGCAACATCTGGAAAGATGAAAAGGATGAGTGGCTTTAATCCTCAGACTTCCTTGTCACAGTTAGGCCACAGATATAGCTGTATCTATATTTTTAACATCACCTATTACTATGATATCTATTGCTGGACATTATGTCAAGGGCAATGTTTATGATGTTGTTCAAGCATTTCATCAGTTCTTACAAGGATTTTGTTGTGCTATTTGATGCTTCTTAAATCCTGAGCCAGCTGTGCTGCAAAATCTTTGTTAAGCAAAGATAGTGGGACAGGTTACGATGGATATAAGTAACCTAGCGTTTCCAGTTAGTTATCAGAACAATTACTACCACCAAGCAAAGGTTACGACTCTACTGCGGCATAACTTACTGTGACATGCTCGAAGTCTTGTCCCAGTTCATGGGAACCAGCGACGACCTCCCTCTCAGCGATCCACTGCTCAATGTCCTCAATCTCACGGTTCAACATGTACAATTTGAGGACCTCCTCGAGACGGCTTCGTCTCTCTCCCGAAAGATCTTTCAGGCTGGCATACAGTTTGTCTACCTGGGCCTGCTTCAGCAAGATGGCATCGCTGGAATTGTCGGGGCAAAGCATCTCCTATCAGCGCAGTATGGAGTAATCTTCATAACCCACTATTCTCACAACCTTTTTATTCTGCCAAGCCTATATATATACCTGTTATACCTTGGCATAGTTCATTCTCTAACTTCATACTTAAAACAAAGTACAAATTTAAATGGAACTGAACTCGAACTACATTTTGAAGCCTGAACAAATCCCATCAAAGGCAGAGACTTTTCAGTAAAAGAATTGTTTTTTTCAAGGTCTGTTAAGCAGTGCACAATGACATCAGGGTTGGGGAGTTCATGGAAATAAGTTGTACTTAAGTCAAGTTCTCATTGCTCCTAATGTTCAGAAAATTGAGTCAAGTACAACTTGTGTTTGAGAAATATAGCCCCACTGACCTGTCTGGGTGTTCCTCCTGTACCAGCCCTCGGCTGCGCTCTCCCAGTTGACGAATAGTGTCAGCGTAATCCTCCACAGTCTTCTCTGTGGTCTCGTGTTTCTTCAACATATTTCCAGCACCCAATTCATCCTTGGCGCGATCTTCGCCCATCATGTACAACTCCTGCTCGCTCATCCAAGCTTCGGCTTCCGAAGCGTCGAAAAAGTACTGAAATTTTATGGGAACAGAACAAAGTCATACAACTGGATACATACAAGACAAGATGCACATATAATGGATCCTCATAATTTACTTCAGTCATGCGAGTGTTGTCAAGTCTGATTTTTGAGGTAAACATGAGTTTCTTCCTGTTAAACATGAAACATATAATTGAGCTGGTAAAGAGATGGTCTCACTCAGAAAAACTGTCTTACTCACAAATGATCTCAATTACGCAATTTGTTAGAATATCAGCTAGAACTGTATTACACATTGTGTAACTATGTCCTCTTTGTCAGGTTAGTCACCTGTTGCGAGACTTCGCTGAGTTCGAGTCTCCTACGTCGGTTTTCCACGGCCTCCAGCAATCTCTGCCATCTGTCCTTCAGGTCTTCCAACATGGTTCGGAACTGGTCGGACTGCGGATGTCCCTCGTCAATCAGCGACTGTCCTACCTCCATCACAGACTGGATACGTGGCTCGTGGCTGTCCACCTCATTCCGCAACGACTTGTTCTTCTTCTGGAGCATCTGGAATAGGAATCACAAAGCTTGTATCAGTGACAGAACTCTGCTGTATCCATGAAATACTATCCGGTGTTGGATTTACTCTAGCAATTCCAGACAGGTATGGAATTTTACACTTGACACATTTGTAGAGACCTACGGAGGCTACCTTGGTAATAATCGTCTATTTCAAGTTTATGATTACTAGTGGACTTATTTTTTAAGAATCTGGCTCAAATGTAAATGCTCAAATTTGTATCGTCTGTATTGTAAATACTGCACCACCACAATACATGAAAACATTGACAGATTCTTTTGTACACCAGCTTGCATGTTAACCTGGCAGTCTATTTTACCTGTACTCCCATCAGGCTATTTCCATAGTCCGTGGATTCCGCCTGAGGCATCTTCTCCTCAATCCACATTTTCTCGTCCTCGATATCACGAAGGAACTGCTGGATGCACTTGGCTCTCTCCAGCTGGGAGCGCCTCTGCTGCAGGGGCTCCAGCATCTTAGCGAACCGCTCCTGCACGACGACCTTCTTGGCCTGGACTACTTCGCTCTTCTCTGGCTGTATGGCCTCCAGCTGAACAGCCTGGGTCTCCAACTCATCAACCTGCTGCTGCTTGATCTTCAGCTGGCTCTCCAGGATCTGAATCAACGGAAAACATAAAGATCCACTATGCGTAATATGTATATGATGCACAACGCTTTGCTGCAAACTAGAACTGTTTATCTATAAGTGTTTGCAGATCATATAAAAATATACATGGAATGCCAAGGTGTTGCTGCTCATAAACCAAGCAAATCTGTATATTCAGTGAATATTTATTATTAGCTATAGATGAATGTCACATACCAGTATATGACGTTACCAGACACTGTGAACAAGATTATCTTGTCAAGGCATGGAGTTAATTCTGAGCGAGCTTTCGTCCAGCTTTGCAAAGAATATGTATGTTTTCTCCTTTCTCCAAACAGCTAGAACCTGAGCTTACATTCTGTTTCTGGACAAGGAGGTTCACGGTTGTCAAATCGTGGCCCACGTCTTCCGTCACGATCTGGGACTCGATCTCGTTGATCCAGCCATCGATGTCGTCGCAGCTTTGTTCGTACAGTACGTGGCGGTTGGCGTCGAACAGCTTCTCTCCCTTGTTCTTTGTCGTGTCCTCCAGATCCTGCCACTGCTGCTTCAGTTCCTCCAGCCGCGGATCCACCACCGTCGCAAACTCCGGCTTCTGCTGCACAAGGTCCTCACCATCCTGTAGTCATACATGGAGACATGAACTCATCAAGTGTTACATGTAAGGCAAAGGGCTATATTAACAATTCCAAAGCAACCGCACATGAAGAACAGAATAAATATCATTACTTCAATACAACCTACAGTCCTACACATTACCATCTTCAAGACACTGGCAAGTACAATGGAACCTCAGAATTAAGACTACCCATGGGCCAGCTCAAAAACGGTCTTAAAATCGTGAGGTGGTCTTAGTTTGTGTGACTGAACACTGGCGATGCATTGCAACTACTGTTGGGAGGCGGTCTTAATTCTGAAGCGGTCGAAAGAAGAGGTTCTGCTGATATCACATTGTTTCTGTGGGATGTGGGTTAGTTAGTGGTAGAGATACCTGAATTAGTTTGTCCAGCCTGTCCTTGTTTGACTTAATTTCAGACTCGAAGGCCTGATGTCTCATCCACTTGCTGTGTATGTTCTTGGCATCTCTGTATGTCTCATCTTGGGCTGAAAGTTTCTTATCCGCCACCCAGTCCGCAACCTGAAACACAAGGTATTCATTCAGATATTGCGAACATCCTTTCTTTCTTGGAATAATGAAAACTGTAAAAACACATCTATAGTAGCCACTGCATTATCCATTTTCTTTTGTTTATTTGCTTATTTAGAACAATCTGCAAGCTTACACTGATTTAGCTGGACTGAAATTCTGGACATATTTCAGCTGATTTAAATAGGCAATGACCAGTCTGTGACTGGCTCTGGCCTGAGCAAGAAACAGCCAGCCTAATGCAGAGTACACTGACCTCATCACAGTCCTGCATGAACTGCTGTAGCTGCTGGGAATCCTTCAGCCGGTTCAGCTGATCATACGCTCGCTGGCGGTTGGCATCACGCCTGGGAAAGATGTGACATTTGATTACTAGCAGCTGCTCTCTTCAAGATACAATTGATGCTTATACGTATCAACTTTGCAACATAAACGGTCATATAAATCTATATCTTAGTAACGGCTGTAACAATTGCAATTAACCACAATACACATACAGGGATGGGTCTTTATTATCAAGTGTATTTGATTTCTTGCATCGGCTAGTCATCATTGATTTGAAAGTACCTGTCTCGAATGTTATCTGCCTTAAGCTGGATTTTGTCATTGGCAAAGTGCCCCTCGGCACCAAGACGGTCAGCGATCTGTAGAACCGCGTTAATTTTCTCATCATTGGCATCCATGGTGGAAATGAAAGCTTCGTGTTGCTTGATGCGGTTGTCTGCATCTTCCAGGGAGTGCTATGAATGATAGGAAAGGTTAGTCATGTGCTTGGCGAAAAAGGCAACTTGTCATCGATATGCAATGGGTGTGTGTAACAAATTTTATGGAGGTCTCTTACAAATGGCCGATACAATACAATGACATTGTAACTGTTCTTACACAGCAAAGCAAAAGCCATCAACAGCATCAGGCAAAATATTTCTCATCAACAGGTAACATACATGTACAAACATACGTGTACACCAACCAAAGTATAGCTAAGCTGGTACTGGAATTTTACCCACAACAGAACGACTTGTACACGAATGGTGTAGACGTACAACGTACAATGTTTGGTGTAAGGTCACAACGTAAGGTCAAAAGCTATTACATCACTGCTTTGGGTTCACAAGTACTAGTAGCTCGCACAACAAAGGTTAAACTGGGAAGCTAGTATGGAAGCAAAGCATGCAGTACGACACTCTGAGAATGGTATGCAGGATCTTCACCCATATAAAGTGGTGGGTCATTTATGAGCTCCAAGATATTGTCCACCAGTGTTAATGTCTCTTTTTTTTGGCAATCCAGCTACTCTTGATAGTTTAGTTCTTATTTATAGCACTGCAATACATTGACTTCAACACAGATCTTCACTATCCGTCTCTTCCGTGTTACGATCTAGTTTTCAACATGCATAATGCTAATACGAAACCCACACAAACGAGGATGCAGCAAGACAAACGCTGGGTAAGTTTAGCCATAGAATAACATAGGGATCTACTGGTAATGTATTGTATATGTAGGTTTCAAAACACTTTGTTGAGAAGTGAAGTAGATATTGCGTGGTTATACGCGACAACACCCAGTAAATATTTATCATGACAAGAAAGTGAGAATGAAATTGAAGGGGGGCAAAGAAACTATGGAGAAAACTCTTGATGTGGTGATATTTTAGGACCCACAATCCCCCTTTACACCACAGAGGGGGGAAATAAGCGCACAGAAGGTGTACGAAGGATGGGGTTTGGACAACCAAGGAAAAACAGACATACTGCAAAATAAGGTTGTCTAAAATGTTCGAGTGTAGTGTAGGGGATGTATTAGGCCAATTATAGGTTACATATTCATCCTAGATTCTGGATGGATATTTATTAATCAGGTGGATTGGTGGATTGGCTTGCACTTCATAGTCTTTGTTAATGGGTACTAGCATATTATTTATACGGTACCCCGGAGTTAAGGACTGCAAGTAGCCAGAATTTTACAAAATTCACATCGCATGCACCTGATTAATAAATAAACACCTGCTTCATTGAAATTTCCATGACCTGGGTAGGATGAACAGAAAATTTTGTACTTGAAACTTGAAAGAATGACATTAAACTATGAAAAGAATAGGAAAGTTAGCTTCCGCCTAACTGGGTTGGTATACGTCTATGGTCTTATATGGGTGAAAAAAAAAACTCAACTGAAGTGTATCAAAATATATCACCCATGGATGTTTCAGTTAGTAGCGACAAGGTTTTAATCACTACAGGAACACACAGTCGGATACATAGTACGGGGTTCTGAAAACGATACAGACAAGGGAATACTGAAAAGCAAAATCTCAAGCACACATTTAAAAGAAAAACATCGGCGTGCAAAAATTACCTGACGAGGCAATCCTGGTGTTGCCTGGGCAACAGAAATAGATCGGTCAACACACACATAAAAAGTGAGAACCGGAGGTGTGCGAGCGGCCTGAGCGTAGGCTTGGCTTGCTTGTGATGGGTGCAAGCAATCTATGTACACACAGTAGGAATTGAAGCAGATGTACACTGTCAAGACAAATGTATGGCTCACGAGACATTGCCGCAATACACATCTTCTGTTTCCTGTTCACCTTAACAAGGGCCAGTACACAAACGAGTCACCTTGATACACGCGTAACAATTGTGTTCGACTCTTCTTACTGAACAAGCCGGAAACGAATTCTTATATTAACATTTTAAAAGTTTATGAATGAGTGAAGGTCATGAACATTCTTTGCACACAGAATACCTACCGGCACCTCCTCCTTGGACAGGAATGTATCTTGCTGGGAAAGCAGGACCTCTGCCTGGGTGGCATCACGCATGAACAGCTGCAAGCGAAGTATAAACAAATCATAAGCTTAGTTTAGTATCTCTGAAATTAAACACAAAACTGATTTTACTAAAACATGGAACATATTTTTAACCAACATACTAGGTAAAGAATAAACTTCCGGTTGTCGTGGGCTAGAATGTTATTAGTAAACACAAACTATAAAGATAACACTTCACATGGCATCTCATCTCTTCAATGACTGTAGGATGCTCAATGACCACAAAATTTCCAGGTCTACTTCACCAATCCATGTTTACTCCTTTATCCAAACTATGCAGCAAGCATTTGATGTCTGAACACTGATCATACCCGTTCACAAATATCACGCAATATGTTGCCAGCAGTAATACTTTTTGTCCCCACAAGTAGCCTTACCTGGAGGTTAAGACTCTGTGACAGCAGGTTCTTCTTGTTCACCCACATCTTCTGAACATCCTCCCAACCATCATCAAGCCCCTTCAGCCTCTGCAAAGTCACGGGATGTCAAAATTGTTAAACAATACAATACAGCTTGCAGTCCGAAACACAATCGTTGTAAAGATTGGCAACTCCACAGTTTAAATTTTTAGGACTCGGATGAGTCCTTTATATTGTTATAATGTAGCGAGATCAAGTCATCACTCGGGCCTTCTTACTTTAAGAACACCAACTTGTTACAAATTCAATCGGTACTAAGAATCTGTACAGATTAATTGTAAGGGTTACCCCATCAAAAAGTATGGGGGGAGGAGAGAAATGAAAATTTGCAGCCTCCCCCTGCGACATATTTCAATTAGTTGAATCCCGTACAACATATTTCAATTCTTCTCGTGATACACATGTGTACTGTGATGCATTGTCCTGGGGGGGGGGGGGGGGGGGGGGGGGGGGGGGGGGGGGGGGGGGGGGGGGGGGGGGGGGGGGGGGGGGGGGGGGGGGGGGGGGGGGGGGGGGGGGGGGGGGGGGGG
>JAAUYG010099431.1_pt1 | contig 14919 bp, 10 predicted proteins | sample 7278091 | NCBI WGS metagenome assembly JAAUYG01 (sample SAMN14350201, study PRJNA611818) | marine sediment metagenome | isolation source: surface marine sediment (0.6m) | place: French Polynesia: Moorea | collected 2018-08 | reverse complement strand
TGTGGATGTTCCTACTGTATTTTATGTGTATTGCGCCAAATGTGACTATTTATGCTCATTTAATTTATGCTCATGTAACGCCTCATCCACATTGCATTCATCCGTTCACCTGCATTTTCCATTATAACTCTTCATATTTCATTGTCGGTCAATAGTGTTTTACACTAATGTTACTGTTGAATTGTTTTACCGACGTTAAATAAAATTTTATTCTATTCTATATTCTATTCTATTCTAATCCCATCACGGGCTAATGCTGATAAAATACCTTTAATATAGCCCACGGGCTACATATGGAATAACATGGTGTGACTTTAATTAAGGCCTTGTGTGATTGTACTTCCAGTACGAATAAACCTATATATCAAAAAATCCTTTTTTTATCTACAGTGAATAGCATTTCATGTATATCGACTGAAAGTTACTGCTTAATTAGATGCAAAAGATCAATGCGACCGGAAAAAAACAAGATAAGTGACATATTCAACCAGTGATGTATATCATTTACTTCTTTTCTTTTCTGGTCTTTGTTTTTCAGACCGTCCGCTCCATTAACGCGATATATGAAGACAGGTTATTCGATTCGGAAGTGGCCAAAGTTAGCCGTCTAGTATAGATCTCCTGGGGGCTCGTCACTCAATATTTTTGGGTCATTTTCTGCATTAATTAACTTAATCGATTAGCCTAACAAAAGATTAAATTGCTTTAACTAAGAAACCGGTGGCCGCCGTAGAGTGGCCGTTCAAATTCCAGATCCGCTGTCCGTAGAGTGAACATCGGCTCAATTTCGACCCCCTGGTGTAGAAAGAGGGTCAATATGCAACTTTTTTTCCAAATTCCAGGTGTCATGTCCAAAATATGTCAATTTTGAAAAACGCTGCCCGTAGAGCGAACATAAGCTCAATTTCGACCCCCTGAGGCCTCAAAGAGGGTTCATAACTTCATATACAATTACTGGACCTTTCTTCCAATTCCAGGTTTTGTCATGTGTAAATATGGCAATTTTGAAAATCGTCCAGAATTCCGGAAACTGCTGCCTGTAGAAATAAGCTCAATTTTGACCCCTCGGTACCCCGGTACAAAAAGGCTCCATATACGCAAACTTAAACGTTTTTCAAATTCCAGATTTTATGCCCAAATACGGAAACGTCGAAAAGCTGCCTTAGCTCAGAAACCGCTGCCGTAGAGCGAAAATAAAATAAGTTCAATTTCGACCTCCATGGGGTAGAAAGATGGTCCATAATATCATATGCAACTTCTAACTTTTTTTCAAAAACCAGTTTCGATGCCTAAATATGGCAATTCTGAAAATCGCCCCGTTCTCGGAAACCGCTGCCATAGAGCGAAAATACCCCCCCCCCCCCCCCAGTCAGCCCGTGTCTCAGAAACCGCTGCCCGAAGAGCTCGATTTCTATCCCCTGTGGTAGAAAGTGGTACCACATGGAGATTCTGGAATCTTCTTCAAATTCCAGGTTTCATGCCAAGACAGACAAATATGAAAATCGGTCGTATCTCAGAAACCGCTACCCACAGAGTGAACATAAGCTCAATGTTGACCCCATGGGGTAGAAAGTGAGTACATATGCAACTTCTGGAACTCTTTTCAATCAGCAAAAGTTCAAAATTAAATTAGGTTGTATATTGGAAATGGCCCCCAAACTCTAGCCTCTGTGATTCTTTCAATCTGTCATACTAAAAACTGGTACATGCAGATCTTGAATTTGCCTGCAAATTCTGTTTTCTAGTTCTTCTTCTTCTTCTTCTTCTTCTTCTTCTTCTTCTTCTTCTTCTTCTTCTTCTTCTTCACCACAGCTTTATGATACTTTTTCACTTTTGTGGAGCCCCACCCCCTCTTCTCCCCTTCCCCTTCCCCTTCATGGATCACAGTACGTAGGTACATTGTATTCTGGATACCAAATGGTGCCGCCTCAGACCGCAAAGTCATACAACAATGTGCAAGTTGCCAAGTATTGTCCACACACTAGGGGCCAGACAATCAGATACAAAGCGGCTGGCCACAAAATTTGTACCACTGTACGACTGTAGCCTACTAGTTATTGTCATCACACTAGAGGCTCTTTTTGCTCCAAATGACCAAGAGAGATACGCTAAAATAAACTTAATATCAGAATTTCTCTACCGAGACTTAGCTTCAGTGACAGGCCAATTAACATACTGCATTCAGAATATTATCTTGGTTATAACAGATGTGGGATACAGGTGTAGAGATAATGGTAACAAATATAGCAACTATTGAAGTGGGGACATGATCCGATTTTCCAAATGGTTTAGAACAGTCTTAGAATATCGTCTTTTGATGCGTTTCATATGTAAGCTTATCTAATCGGGAATTCAGTTTTGCAGACAGATTCATAATCCGCTGTTTCGCGTCAGCCAGTGCTTTGTCCTCAAGGGGGGGGATCCATATTTGACCTCTCAGGCCTTTCATCATCGGCTCAACTCACAGTATTCAGTGAACTAAGTCTGCAAGCTTTCAACTGAAGTTTTGCTACTGAAGTTCGTGAACTGCGACTGTTACTGATACTATTGCTGCTGCTACACTATTCAGGTTCTGAAGGTATTACACTGGTGCATAGTACATGTAGTAGTGGTGGCACCAACACCATGCTGTGGCAAACCGTATTGACTAGTTGCATGGTTCAGTGGCAGGGTTTCTGAATAATAATAGCAGTGACGCAAAAAGACTATTGACCAGCAAACCACTGGCACCCTTGTGTTTGTAAAATACTGTTGGTATATGCCATTCTGGGCAAAGTAATGGATCGAGGTGGTGCATGATACTACTCATGTACTAGTCTAGTATATAAATTACTATCCCGGGTATCTCTAGTACCACCAGTGTTTTTGTAGTTGAGTGGGGTGGGGAGACGTTCTACAATTTTCCCCACTACCTGTATTCTTATACTCACTTGTTTTAATCATTGTAAAAAAGTATTTTATATATTACAGTGGCAACAGACGTCTTTTTATATATGCATGTGCGTTAGATCAGTTTTATTTTCGAGGTTTTAATTTGCCTGGTGGCTTGAACATCTAGCCGTTCTCAATTTCCATAGTGTCAAAAATCATGGCCATAGCTCAAGCAAATACAAGGCAATCTTTAACGGTAGTTTGTTAAACATTTTGGCCGCTGTAATATTGGCGAGCAATTAAGTACAAATTATATGGAGCGCATGCGCAAAATTTTAGGTCCGTCCATCTTCTTCAAGTGCGAAAAGTAATGCTACAATTTTTACCGCTCACTACTGCTGCAGTCTATTAAGAATGTAGATTTCACTAAAGCAAAAGCACAAAGATCATGTATACATTTTTATTAACTTAAATAACACTAATAGTTCCACAGATCCAGTTTATTCCTTCAACCGCCACAGCAGTAACCTGGGCTAGTTTTGGGCCCTTCTGTCCGTATAAATCCTGGAAGAGCCCCCAGTGTGGTTTTCGCAGCAGCTTGTGAAGCATTTCACTACGCTGAAAAGAAAGTTTTAGTTAGTGCTTTCGGTTCACGGTTTAATTTTGAGGTTTATGGTTTAATTTTGTATACATTACAAGTCTCCTTTCTTGTTGATGTCCGTATTCAAAGGTGTTAGGACCTGAAACAAAGCCCAAAGCAATCTTCGCCATCAAGTGTCAAAATCTATTCATAGTGCCAATTACCGTTCAAAATTGCAGAATTGAATTCCATCATGCAGATGTTGCTACGTCCGGACCCTTTATTGAAGTGTATTCCTTCACAGTATGTACAGTTTTCCTTCTGTTGGCACGGATTTGCGTAAATCTACAATAAAATAAAGTCTTGCAGCATGCATGGAGAACCAACTTCTATGCAAATACCAAGTTCTCGCTACCTTCAAGCTATGATAATGTTAATACAGCAAGTTCAAGTAATTTGTAATTATGACCGCACAGACCTATCTTGCCTGATATGCACGCAGTGTCACGAAGTGGGATCAGTCCGCATAAAGAAATCCACTTATTCAACATCCTTTGTCTCCTGTATTTACACTGAAATAAGCACAAATTTATCAGGATGGATTACCAGTGAAAAGTATTACCAGTATTCATTTCATGTCTACCTAGTATCTGCAATATATATACACAGATATGAGGAGACCATACAGTTTATTGAACGCAATGGCAACGCAAGTTCTAGAGGTTGGGATCTATACACTTTGGTATCCCAAACGATCTCGAAGCAGATGCTCGTCCAGTCCCCGTCTAGTCCCATGGTCGCATAACTGTGTCCAACGCTGCAGCCTCTGTGGCACCCGAATGTGTGGATATCCGACAGTTCCAAATTGTTCCACCAAACTGAAATTGAAATTTATCTTCATACGTGGATTCATACGATGAGTATTCTTATGGGTGTTATTGAGCGGTGTTATTGTGCAGTCAAGATTTCTTTCCTGGCCTAACGTTCAGGCTGCCTTATCTCATCGGATTCCATTTGCTTGCGTCCTGCAATAAACTAATGCATAATAAACTAATTCAAAGACCACTTTCGTTATCAAACTGTTTTATAAAACACTTCTAGTAGAATTCCACAGATCTACTTATTCCTTCAACAGTCACTGTAGTAACCAGCCCTAGTTTTAGACGTGTTAACCCCCTATATCCGTATAAAGCAAGGAAGACCGGCCACCCCAGACTTCTTTGGAAATTGTGCGACGCAATTCACTACCCTGAAATGGAAAGTTCAGTTAAGTATTTTCGGTTATGATTCAATTCTTTTAGGTTTTATGCTTTAAAGTTTAATACCTTAACAGTCTCCTTTCTTGTTTCTGTCCGTATTCATATCCTTACTAATAGGACCTGAAAAACCCAAACAGTGTTCGTCATCAAGTGTCAATCTATTCATAGTGCCGATTACCTTTCAGGACTGCAGAACTGAACCCTTTCAGGCAGATGTTCTTACATCCGGACCCCATATGGAAGTGGATTCCTTCACAGTATGTAACATTTTCCTTCTGTTAGCACTGCATTGCGTACATCTGCAATAAAAACAAAGCCATACAACATTCATTGAGGAGAAAGAACCAAGAACCAATTTACTTGCAAGTACCATGTTCCTTCCACCTTTAAGCTATGATCATTCATACAGCAAGTCCATGTAATTGTGACGCACCGGCCATCTTGCCTGGTCGTCCCGCACGGTCATGCCATCAATCCGCATAAAAAATTCCCGCATTGATTAACACCCTCTTCGTAATCCACTGAAATAAAGCAGATACTTATCGTGGCAGACAACCAGTAAAAATTATCCCCAATATTAAATACCTACCTATTATCTGCAGTACATATACACTGATCTTAGGAGCCGATACCGCTTGTTGAATGTGAATGGCAACAGGTTTGTTAGGACCGATGCACCAACGATTTCAAAAGTGACTCGTTCAGTCTGGTGGCCTCAACTCCGTGTCCAACGTTGCAGCTTCTGTGGCGCCTGATGTTCGAGAGTTACAAGTAGCTCCAACCTGGAATTCAAATTTATTTTCATACAAATGATATACATCAGGATTCTTATGTGGAGCAGAGTTTGTTAAGTCAAACGATTTCTTTGCTGGTCTAACGCTCACAGTCCCGGTGCCTGCCTTCTGAAATGAACAAAAATGCAAATTTTAAAAATTCAAATAGCATCTTAGTTTTTAGTTTTATTACAAATGCTCTAGTTGAGTTGTATAATACTATAACATGTTATAAATACCTTTGGCATCGGAATAAGGTCTGCCACCCCTTCGTTGGGATTCTTTTATCTGGATCCTGTGTCCGCTTGTTGCACGTCCAGAAAATGTCTGCAATGAAGGCTCAACACAAAATCGCATGTGTCCATTCTTGTGACACTATCATCTCATAGGGGCGTTATAATTATCCTAAATATCATATTACAAACTCCTTTACTGACAATTTTTTGGTTTCTGCACTTGTGCAGTTTAAAAAAATAATTTTATACACCTTACCTTCTGAAGAAACCGTCCCGAAATCCGGGTTTTCTACTTGAGTATTCAGGCTAGTATCCATGATAAATTATCAGGTTTCTGTATCTTCACCATTACCTGCGGTTTAGTCTAAAACCGTGAAAGAATTTTACACAATCACGCATACGTGCATGCACCTACCTTTGCTCTGGTGACATTTCCTGTTCGTTTAGTGCAATAATGCAATCTTGTATGTATATATGCATTTTCATTCGGATCAACACAAAGGTAATATACAACGAATGATCTTTCAACTTCTGAAACTGTAACCGTACAATATTAATGCGATGTGTTCGATCCAGGTCTAACCCCGTGAATCAATTAAGAGCCTCTGACGCGAAGTGATGTACTGAGTTTGTTGACCATTCCCTGCGGAATTTGTATGTCAAGTGTCTGAAATAATTGGTAATAAAAAACGCTAGACATCCCCCCCACCCCCCTCCCTCTTACAAAAATTGTGCAGCTACGTAATTCAGAGATTGAAGTCTGCTTTGCCATAGTATAAAGAGCAGCAAAGTCAAAATCGATGGCTATAACCTTTCATTTAACAAGATAAAATCTAAATCAAACCCGACTGTGGGCTCTACTCCCCCCACCCTCATATTGTACTAGTAACATACATGTATCCCCTAACTGTACACATCTCATGTGACCGAGTGACATTGAACTTACCTTCCAGGGTCACTAAGGTCAAGTTGAATGGTACAGTTGAGCTCCCCCATATAGGGCTTCCCATTAGTGTCCGGTGTCTGAAACTGAAATCTTACCAGAAAATACAAACCTTCAGAAATCTCTAATTTGACTTTCAAGGTCATCAAAGGTCGGACATTCGAGTCCGTATTTTCAATTCCTATTCGTGTTTGTGATTATGTGATTACATGTCTTACAATATTAACTATATAACAATATTTCTCCAATCTCCTATTAGATCAAAATTCGGGCACCAACCGTTTCCCAGTGGCGATTTTGCTCAAAATCTAAGCATTTCTTACTTGGGGCAGTGGTAAGGCTCCCAACAAAAGCAGTTGATTGGTTATTATGTGTTGAGATCTTTTGTTCACACGTGCGCACACACGAGCGTCACAATAAATCCTGCCCAGCGAAATGGGGAGGTCATAAACCATAAACCATTTATCATTTCTTAACAGTTCATTACTCACCAAACTCTGGGAATTCTCGCTTTATTTAAGAATTTAAGATTCACTGCAAACGTTTCCGCTGAATGAAGACCACCGAGGCTTTTGATTTTGGCCAGACTGGAGACTTCTCTGCTAATAGACGTGGGTAGCAATAATTCGATCTCTGTTCCATTCTCATCTATGTCGTACGAATTGCCTGGAAATGCACTTCACCAAACCCACACGCGAGTTGTCAAATTAATTTCATTTTGTGAAATATTAAAAACTGTTGAGGTAGTATTTTGGTTGCAGGAGCCAAGGAACTAACCTTTCATCAAGACTATTGCTATAACCTTTCTTCAGAGCAGTTTCTTGTATAATCTCTGCCCAAGCGAGGGTCTTTCCCAGTTACTGGTTTCCTTTTCAGTGCTGGGGGGGGGGGGGGGGGGTAGTAGACTGTCTGAAAATGATGTGTCCGTCATACCTTTGTGAAAAACACTAAAATTCCACTAAATTTTAATAATTGGCACAAAGCCAACAAAAAATCTCGATCTCCAGCGATTCCCATAGTTTGCTTACAGTTTGTTAACCGTGGGAGGTCCTGGGGCCCGTTCAGCGCAGCGAACGTTTTATTGAACGCTTGCTCCGTTTGCTCTACTGAACGACTGTTCGCAGCGAACGTTCGCTAAACTGAAGCAAACGACAAATTGGAGTTTTTGCTGTACCGAACAAAGATGGCGGCGCCCACAGGGTCTTTTTGATAACGCAAAATTACACTATATCGCCCACACTATGGGCGATAAAGGAAGAATTTGAATTAATTAGTGACACGTGAGCGTTTGCTGAACAGTGATCGTTCAGCGCGCAGACAGTTTGCTGTTGCAAACAGAAAACAAAACGTTCGCTGGGCTGAACGGGCCCCTGGAGTAGAGCTTAGAAATCACAATATCGGAAATATTTCACAGTACACCTAACTGTGCACCTAGTCAGACATGAAATTTCCCAAAATATGTTTTACCTAACCCCGAGGTATCTACCGGCTGACGACTGCTCCATGACCGTAGCTCTGCTGTCTCAACACAGGCCGGGCTAAAAAGCATTAAATAACGTGAAAATATTCTAAATTGACAATTTCAACAAACGTGGTTATTCAAAATGAATTTAACTGAATCAAGAGCTCAATTACAAGAATCTATTGTGTGCCATTTACCAGAGCCATATTGTTTGTTTGTTATTTTTTTGTTTTTTTTTTTTTCAATCTACATTTTACCAAGAATTCTGTTTAGAAGTCATTCTATTATTTTTTTACATTTTATTAGTTCAATTAGCTCCTCTACTTGGACATTTAAGGTATCCGGATTCTCCACTCGTGATTGATTCAGTAACACCAGTAGTCCCTTTGTCACGATATGTAACCCCGAAGGACATCACGGTATGCAACTCCGACGGACATCCGTGTGGCAGGCCCCATAACCAATGGGATTAAATTAAGAAACCAATCCATTAAAACCAACTAAAGGTAATTTCCCCATTATATTTTCCATCAATTAAAAACCACTAGCAAAAGTAAATTCCCATCAAGCAACTAACACCACCTAAGGTAAAATTCTATCAAACAAAAACGCCACTGAAGGTAAATTCTCTGTTACTATTACACTGGCACCCCCACCCCCGAATCGAAATCCCCATTGTGAACCTATTTGTTTAATTGTGTCTGCTCTTTACCAGATTACTATTTGGACTTACTGTTCTAGCCCAGTTCAGTTTGTTTTCACATAAAACGACTGGAGGAGGTCCCCGCCGATACACCCGATTGCGAAGACCTAGTGACAAGGGAAAACTGCACTGCCGATTAGCAGAGGTTCTATTTCAAATGGGTGCGAGATTAATTTCAATTTCTATAGATCTATCATTCGGTGGGGCCATTTAAAATGGCCATTTAAAATTAAATTCATGCTTTATGAAAACGCAAAGAAATTGAATATATGAAACTGTCCTCTTTGAAGAACCTCTTATTCTATTGTAATTGTAATAATATGTATAGCTTCGTAATGATTTTGGTCACCTAGTGGAAATAACTAACTGAACCACACATACAAGACAACCTAGCTAACCCTACCTAATTTACTACACCAAATGTTCCTCAGCAGGTCCTGCTAAAGAATCGCTACGTTCGAAGCCCACATTGTCTATAGTCTTTCACCTACAGCCGTGTAGGATCAACTATAGATCATCAACATAACCTTACTTGAAGATTTAATAGAAATTTTGTAGCGAGTGCATCATTGCGATTACACTTACACATCTTGACGGAGGGTAATTCAATATCCGATTTCTTACCCCATGTTCCTGATGTCATCCTTCGTGTGCTCATGGGGTCCTCTGTATTGCAACTTCCATGCTCATCCGCTACACTGGCAACATTGCATCACGCCACGCACTGAAACCGACTAAGTTTTCCAGCTTAACAAAAAGTTTTAAAAGGTAAAAATAAAGTTAATCTTCCTCGCGGTATACATATGACCATATTTCATGAGTTTTTTTCACACATTTAGCGGCATTATGTAGACAAAAGTAGACAACTGGAGGTCAAGAAATTAAAAGCGATTACACTTACCTATAATCTAAAAAACACTTCAATCTCAAGTATCTTTATTCCTAATAACATGAAAGATCGATTGAAAGTATGAAAATAAAATTGTATGAAAGGCCGTCTGAAGATTTATTCTCCGTATTGTGAGATTAAGACCATCGAAGGACATCCTATTTACTTGTGGCTTTCTCTATTGAGAGAAATAAAGGGTATTGTGATATTAAGACCATCGAATGGCATCCGATTTACTTGTGGCTTTTCTCTATTTGAATCATTGATTTCAAGGTTTTCTTTTCATGCTTACGATACGAGTGTGTGGCACGCACTTCCGCTGGAGGACGTCACGCATCAATTACCTTGTAGATTCATCCGATTGGTTCCCGTGTTCCACCACGAGATTCCAGGGATGGCCAGCAGCGACAGAGTCTGAATACATACAACGGCTCCTAGTATACGACACTAAGAATAGCAGACATGTCCTCTACACCAAGAAATGTACACCTTCACGCAAAATAACAGCTCTTGTCTTTAACAGAAGCTCAAATCTTTGTCACCGCAGGCAAAAATCCCGACCATCAAATACCAGGAAGCAAATTTAAATAGACAAAATATAAAAAATAAACCGCCTCATCAAGATCCCTAACGCACAATCAAAACTGAACAAGGGAAACTCCACATGTTATACCGAAACAAATCCCCATGTACCACATCCGGAAGAAATTTCACCCATTGCCACATGCACCAAGCTCCAGGAAAATTTCCATTAATATAAATTCTGGTTAGTTGGTTCACACCATTACCCATACAAGACAGTCGTCCTTGCTCAATATGAACGGCCCATATGGACTCGCCCTTTCAAATGTGTCCTGGTCGGCGGTCACCATCGTCAACGCATAGCGACTCTTTGCACAAAACCGTTAAGACCTAGATGGGAAAGTAAAGCTCAATTTACATTTATTTTTCTGCATTTTCAGTAACTGCATCGTTCTCACTTTATTAGTGCATTTAATTCTATACTTTTTTATTTCTATAGTTTCCTACGGCAGCTGTCGGGTGGCACGAACTTGTGCACGTGTACAGTGGCACCCGCAAAAAATATTGGCATTATCTTCAATTTAATTAAGCCGTGAACATTTAAAAATATACGCAGACAATACAACTACGAGTTCTTATCCAGCGTAACTCATACTTAGTCATTGTCCCAGCATTTGTTCCAAGACTCCGTCCAAAATCTTGATCGTTGCAAAAAGGCTTCGCCGATCGCTCCAGCAAAAACAAACAAAACAAAAAATCTTTCAAACCGCGGATGGTCGCAGAAATTTGTCGATATTATTTGTTTGTTTTGTTTGTTATAATGTGTCCCAATGGATGCTGGGTTTGTTATGTTTGTTTATTGGTATAAGGTGTCCCAATGGATGCTCTGTTAAAATATTTTGATTAAAAGACCCCAAATCCCAAATAACTTAGGGCCAATTTCTTGTTACCAAGGAAACCGTCCCCCCACCTGTAAAAACAACCACCTCCTGCAAAAACTGTCCTCCAATTTGATGGTGGTTTGTCTCCAGCAGGTGGGTCAGTTAGATTTACAGTGGATAGCCTAGATTAAACACCTCAACAATTGTTACATTATGATGACCTTTCATAAGGATCTGAATAAATATACATACACCACAACCGTTGGAAAAATGCCAAAAGTAAGGAAGGACTAATCTCGTATTAGGAAAAATCCACCACCTGATTGACCACCAATTATCCCCATTAATGAAATTGGGCTATCACCAATATAGGAAATACGACCGTCACCAATATAGATAAAGCTCTAGATAGATTAAGACAAACCCAGACCCACAAGCTTGCTTTTCCCTAATCCCACCTGTTAGTATCTACATCTACATCTTGTATATACTCATTGTCTCCGTGCTCACCTGGCATACTCCATTTGTCAGGGGTGTTCCGTATTCTCCACGTTTAGTGCCCCGTTCCAATTCGGATTCAGTCGACAGACCACGATTGACCACCTGTATATATACAAAAATATATATAGTTTCTACTTCCGGATAGTTTTTTTTTCACTACAAAATTGATTGACATTTAAAAATACGTATTCGCAATCCGGGATCTTTTTTCTCGACCAAATCGATATACATAGTTGAGCTATTCATTCTACATGTGGCAATTACCATGCAGCGTTAACAATTTACCGTTCCACGTCTATACAAATTAGGACATTTGCGTGATTTTTTTTTTTTTTTTTTTTTTTTTTTTTTGTAATTGAAAGTTCTGGCTGCTCACGGGGTTTCGATTCCAGAATAGTGGAGTTTGAAATAAAAAAATCTCCGCCCTTATATTGAAAACTCACGATTCATATTTGCCGAAGTTGCCGCTCAGCAGTTTCAAAAATTTGAACGAAAATCTCAGTCGCCAAAACACAAAAAAAATGTTGCTACTAAATTCCTACCGATGCTCCAATTCAATTAGTGCTCTGAATATCGCAAAAACCGCTTGGGGTCACGAAATCAAACACTGCAAAAGGCCGTCCTCGATAAAACGCAAAAGGCCGTCCTCGATAAAACGCAAAAGGCCGTCCTCGATAAAACGCAAAAGGCCGTCTTCGATAAAACGCAAAAGGCCGTCTTCGATAAAACGCAAAAGGCCGTCTTCGATAAAACGCATAAGGCCGTCTTCGATAAAATGCAAAAGGCCGTCTTCGATAAAACGGAAAAAGGCCGTCTTCGATAAAACGCAAAAAAGGCTGTCTTCGATAAAACGCAAAAGGCTGTCTTCAGTAAAATGCAAAAGGCTGTCTTCAGTAAAATGTAAAGCGCCGCATTCAATAAAATTCAAAACTCCGCCTTCAATAAAATGCAAAACGCCCTGTTACAAAATTACATCTCCATTTGTCCGGAGAGGCCACCGTAAAATAACCGGAAACAAAGCCAAAAAAAAAAAAAAAAAAATAGAAAGAAAAAAAAACACGAAAGGACGTGAAAATATCAGTTTGAGTACAGTCTTTACAAAAAGATAACTTTAGAAAAGCATACTTGTACATTATATCTTAATTTGTCCATCTACAAATGTAACTGTGGGGGATATCATCTTCATCTTAATCGATATAAATGTAAATTTGGAAGATAAGATTGATAACTTTTATCATTTATCATTGTCGGCCATTTTGATATATATAACTGGTAGCTTCTATATGGACAGAAACTTCCAATATACATCTGGACAGACGTTATTTCTTTCTTTTGTATACTTACATTGCAGTTTGCCAGTCTTCGTGTTTTCTTCGACGGCAATTCCTCCGGGATCATCTTTGGCGTCTACCCTCCCCCCCCCCCGCCTCATCACACACCTTGGCTACCCCCCACCCCCCACCCCCCCACCCCCATCCCATCCGCTTTTCCCGCCTTACTCATGTAACTCGTCTAGCATGCGTCCACCTACTGTTCCGTTGACAGTAACCATCCCCCACATAAAATCGCCCACCTCCACAGTATCGGCCAATCGCATAAAGTCGTTGGTATTAGACCTACCCCACCACTTGCCAGCCCTAGTCAATCTTTTGTTGCCACTCAATCCGAACACGTTATCCCTGTTAGCCCGATGTGCCCTATTGCTCTACCCCCACCTCTATCCCCCACCTCGTAAATTGTCCAGGATTGGTTAACCCCGTACCAGAGTCATTGCTATCAGTCCCGCGTCCACTACTCTATCCCCTCCCGTCAATCGTCAGTCTCAGTAAAGTCTATCACAATCACACCACATGACGCCACAACACACCACAGGACGCCACAACACACCACAGGACGCCACAACACACCACAGGACGCCACAACACCACAGGACGCCACAACACCACAGGACGCCACAACACCACAGGACGCCACAACACACCACAGGGCGCCACAACACACCACACCACAGGGCGCCACAACACACCACAGGACGCCACAACACCACAGGACGCCACAACATCACAACACTCACCACAACACTCACCACAGGACGCCACAACACTCACCACAACACTCACCACAACACTCTCCACAGGACGCCACAACACTCCACAGGACGCCACAACACTCCACAGGACGCCACAACTCCACAACACTCCACAGGACGCCACAACACTCGCACCACATAAGCAGACACTCATGTTCCTGTCACGCCACAATACCTTTCACCACTTATTTTCCAAACCTTTGATTTAACCGAGATTACTGTGTGTATAAACACTAAACATTCGCAAATTTTCACTAGGAGCAAAGTAGTCTTTACATGTTGAAAATTATATTTTCCGTTACTATATTCATCCCCCCACCAACTGCTACATCTACAAGTACCAACTTCATTTTGAGAATATTACTTGTTACATACGAGCTACGCCTCTGGTCTTTACATGTTGAAAATTATATTTTCCCGTTACTATATTCATCCCCCAACTGGTACATCTACAAGTACCTACATCATTTTCAACATTACTTGTTGCGTGCAAAGTACTGATTACATATAGAGAATACGTTTGCCAATTAAGACTTTACAATAAGGCTCCTGACACTTTACGGCACTCCTAACCAAATGCAAAACTCTCAAACAATCTCTCACAGCCACACCGATACACCAGGCAAATCACAAACATACACACTACACAGCAAACACGGAACAAACACTGATCTTAAACTAGTGTACAAACCTGACTGCGGGAGCAAACTTAAGCTGCCAAATTGTCACGAAGCCGCATTTTTGACCAATCCCCCGGATAGGATAGGTTTGAATTTATATATTTTTTTAAATATGGGTTTTTGCTAAAATGTCAAAAACAATATCAATACAGCGACTTTAAATGCCTGTTATTTTCTCTCCCTCTTACTTACAAAGAGTGCTTCTACGATCAAAACGAGAACGTGCAGAAATGTTCAAGACCATGTCAAGTCGAAACAGATTTCCGGCTCTGCTACAACTTAACTATTTTTCGTGTGGCACACTTACAATGCCGCAGATGAGAAAATAACAAGGCGGTATAATTTATCGTTTGCCCCACAGTGATGGCTATTCCCAGCCTCTTCGTCTGGTTGATCCGTTCCAACGACTCCGTTCCAACGACTCCTTTGGCTTCCCTCCAGATGATCAGTTGAACATAGAATACACCTACCTTTCTTCTGAAAAAAAAATGATTAGTAACATGCGGTTATCCCCCAGTGGTCAGTCTTTG
>JAAUYG010173420.1_pt1 | contig 14920 bp, 8 predicted proteins | sample 7278091 | NCBI WGS metagenome assembly JAAUYG01 (sample SAMN14350201, study PRJNA611818) | marine sediment metagenome | isolation source: surface marine sediment (0.6m) | place: French Polynesia: Moorea | collected 2018-08 | reverse complement strand
CACTAAAGAGCGATTAGCAATTTGGTGCCCCTGTTAACTACCAATTCGTGACCCAGCCTACCATATAACTCTGATCTGATGAGTCAGACCCTTGCTAAAATAACGATCCACGGCTTTCAGTTGCTGTTAAATTTCGATCTGCTAGCTGTTAAAGATTGATCTGCGACTAGACCATGGGTGTTAAAGATTCATCTGCAACCAGAACATTTCTGTTAAGAGTGACTTGCGACTAATGCCATGGCTGTTAAATATTGATATACGATTCAGTTAGGGGTCTTAATGATCTGCGATTGGTATAGTTCTCTGTTAGAAAGTAAAACTCGAATCGGACCATACTTTATAGACCCATGTGTACCCCTACATCTCATCTACACTCAATTAGGCTAAATTGTAAGTCTGTAGTACTAGAATTTCTATGGACTAGACAGTCAGCCACCCGCAATGCCAAATAAATGTTAGGTACACTGACCTGGCTCCGGGACAGAATATAAATGAGGCTTGCTAATTGTGTTAGCCAGTTACTAATGTTAGTCTTATTTATTAAATTCTCAAACTTCCAGACTTAGCCCAGTCTCTTAACTTGGAACTTCATGAGGACCTTTATCCGTTTGCGACCATGACACCTATATATAGTGACCTTGAGTCCTTGACCTTTGTTGTGACCTTGAGGTCACTCTAGTGACCCGGACCTCTCCATTGTCAACTTAGATCCATTATGGTGGCCTTGACCCCACTGCTGACCTTGACCCATTTGTCACCTAATGGCCCTTTGTGATGACCTTGACCTTTAAATAATGTTGACAGACCTTGGTGATCTCATAAGATAATAGCATAGTGAATTCTCTTTGAAAAGTTAAAAAATAATTGAAATGTATAGAGAAAGTTACCTTGAATGTTAAAATCGAAGGCATTTACAATGTACAGTTAAACCTGTTCTAAAGGCCACCAGTATATAAAGACCACCTGCTTATAAAGACCACATTTTACAGGTCCCCAGGGGTATACTTTCCATGTTATTGAACCTCTATATAACACCACCTATGTATATTAGGAACCTGCATATAAAGACCACATATGTATAAGGACCGCATTTTGTTGGTCCCTCTAAGGGTGGTCTTTATATACAAGGTCCAATGTACATATACATATTTGTTAACATTCTTTTTGAAACTCAGGAGTCAATTGTCCTCCTGATAATTTAATGGTGAAATATAAGGTTCTATATTTGGGAATATAAATCATGACCTAATACTAATCATGACAAATACAGTATGATTTTCTTTTATTTTAATTAAGGCGCAACAGTGCTGGAATTTGTTGAATATTTTCAGTATTATGGTACCAATGTTGTACCTACTACAGCAGCTGCTATTGCTGCCATGCCACCTATGGAGCTATGGAATCTTGATCTGAGAGAGGCCTGGTGCCGAGGTTTTTCTCCACACTCGAGGACAATTTGGTTCACCCGTGCCATTCTCAATCTCTCTAAACCGCCTTTTCCTCAGCGTCCATTTGGAGCGCACTTGAGACGCGATGGCCGGGATATCGGGTCCCTGTCTGACAGCCAATCAAGGCCGGGTCCGGGACAACTAGCGCTGACAATGTCACCGCCTGGATTTCCTCTGGCTATCCTTACTAAGGGTTACCTTAACTTCACCCCCCCACCCCCGCACCCCCTACCCTTCCATCCGTCACCCCTACTGCCCACCCTCTGTGACTGACAGCTTGTAACTGGTTTGGAATTAGCTTGCCACATCTGGTCAGACCGGCCTCAAGTCAGCACTGAACTGGGCTCCGAAAACTGGGAGATATGTGCATATAAGGATCCAGAGCATCATTGACTCAGCGGCACTGTGAGTTTGACTAAATATCTTAAATCCAGAGAGAAATTTGGGTTGAGGAATCCAAATGGCAACCATTTTCTTTTCATTGCTCAAGATGAGGTTTGAATTGAGATTTTTCATACAACTGGTCAAGGATTTGCATCGTTTTATACTTAATTAGCACATATTTCAGCTATACTACCGGTACTCACATTGGAAGTAGCTGTGCTTGCAGTGGCGGCCAAAGTCGTTTTGGGCAACTAATTGGTCTCGACCAATCAAAAGCCGTTCTGTACAGTCATCCAGAGCCAATCATACCACTATTTAGCGCTGTCATCACTGTGATGGCGAAGTGGTTTATACATTCAACCAATGGCCATCTAGTCTTTATTATGTGCCTGCATGCTTTCAATGAATATAATTCGGATATTTCTCAGAGCGTTTTACACAGTGCATTATATAGGCGATGCTAAATGGTGGCTATACATTTTAGAAGTATTCCATTGCCTCAGTTACCATATAAGGAAGGTGACCATAATGCTAAACAGGTCCAGAACAGAGATTGTACTGTTCTGAAACAGATGACCTTGAGGTTAAATTTGAATACATGTGCATACATTTTGACACTTGTTGCTGTTGCTTCATCATTCAGGATGTTTCTGTGATGTGCACTGTTTGAGGTACTTGTATAGACTTAAACACTCCTGCTTACGGGTACATTGCTTTTCCCATGTTACATGTATGTGGCATTTTGCAAAGCTCAACACCACTGCCGTCGTGCATATACAACACTGCCAAACTCGCATAGGATGTTTGATGCTTGGAACGTTTTTGTCTTTTGCAGGCAGGGATAGTCCTGTCAGAAAGTATGCATGTACACAATGGATGTAAGTAATGTCAAGAAAGCGCAGACTGACGTAAACTAACATTCACTAGCATTTGCGTGCAATTCAAGACCGGCAAATACCGTCAAATGGGCAGGGACATGCACGCTGATGCTCACATTTGATGTTGTTTATTGATCATCGAGTACCGGTAACGTTATTTTCCATCTTGTGTCCTGTGCCAATTACTGCATGCAAAGAAATCTACAGGATGATATGGAGGCTGGAATGTATCATTCACTGTGGGCATTCAATATTAACAAAGTGTCCTAGCTGTGCACTACGGGCATTTTGCGCAATGTGTACTGTACCTACAATTTAAGGAGGATACAATTTCCCAGGTAACAGCATTTTAGTGTGAGTGAATTGCCATCCTGCAGCCATAAGTGTGGTAACACACATGTGAAACATGTGGTAATTCCTTGTCCCAAAGTACGCAATAGCTGTTGCATAATTCCTCTGGACTGAAAGATTTTCTCGGAGGAGGCGACCCAGGGCCATTAGAGTGGCGTCTAGTCAGGAAATATGCTGAAATAAAGGCTGTAATTTGTAGTGCAGCGTCTTCCCTCTGAACTTTCCCCTGCCTCCCCAGGCGTGAGTTATGGGCCTTTTCTGCAGCTTCAGTGGACATCGGTACCATGTGGCATCTGTAGAACATATATTCTCACCCCTCCCTGCTTTATAAGGCAAAGCTTTCGTTTCTCCATCCCTGAATGTGCTTGGACTCTGCCAGACTGACACTGCACTTCCCTTGTTTCTACGGTCGCCCGGGAGACAAATATTTAATTTATTAGGGATACAATGCAATGCCTGAGCCACTCGGGAGGCCATCTCCTCTGATGCAAATAATTAAGAAATGCAAGTGCACATATAACTTTCATCTATGTTTCTATCTAATAAGGTTGATGGTGGATGGGGATGGGGGGAAGGTCCGAGGAAGCGAAAAAAAAAAAAAAAATCCGTTGCTCAACCACTTTCTGAGCAGAGATGGTCAGTGGCCCAAACCTCTATAGCTGTCCTGTCAATAATATAAACCCTATCCTGCTGGAGGAGGCACCATCCCACACACTTTTTTATTGCCAGGGTATCATCTGTTAAGAAAGAAAATTTGATTTCCTTTATTAAAGGTCTGAAGTATTGGCTGAGGCATTGTGTGGTGCCGCGGTGCCAGCTTTCAGACCAGGTCCATTTCTGGCGGGGCTGACACGATATTGCTTTCTCCCGGGGCAGCGTAATAAAGGAGAATTAGGCATCTTTCACTGGTTACATGACGAAGAGTTTTCCGGTTTGCCCTCGCTGTAGAAAAGTGGGAGAAGCAGCCGAGACGCCGTGCCTACAAGTGTAGGCGTACATGTAATATTTCGGAATGACTATTAGGATTTATTACCACTCAGGTCAGATGTGTCTTGCGGAGATATGTTGCTGCAGAAATGTGCCACATCAGCATCCAACATTAATATATATGTGCTTGCTAAAGGTTTTGTCATTGCAAGAGAAGAATTATAGCTACCAAGTTTTGTCTATTATTTCTGAGAGCCTTCAGAATTGAGATTACATATAAACTACTGGTAACCTAGTTGTTGCCCAGTCTGGTCAGTGTATGGGGGATTCAGGGCAGGATTATTCTTTAAAAATATCTCGTTTACATGAGCAAGCTGGAAGAAATTTTGTGCCTCTGGCCATCACTTTCTGGCTGTTAACTGTCATAAGGTTGACCCAGTTTAATGTCCAATGTTGGAAGGTCATCAGTGAGGTCAAGGTACATCTATGACTGTGTTATGCATATTGGTACTATTTTCACACCTTTTCCATTAATTTATTATTAATTAATTATTTTATTATTAATTAATTTATAATCCAGAGTTGGGAGCCAGGTTATGTCTGGTTGCTGATCCAGAGTTGGGAGCCAGGTTATATATTTGTATGCTGATCCAGAGTTGGGAGCCAGGCTATGTCTGTTTGCTGATCCAGAGTTGGGAGCCAGGTTTTTTTGGAGCCAGGTTATATATTTGTATGCTGATCCAGAGTGGGAATTTATGTCTGGTTGCTGAACCAGAATTGGGAGCCAGGTTATAGGTCTGGTTGCTGATCCAGAATTGGGAACCAGATTATATGTCTGGTTGTTGATCCATCCAGAATTGGGAGTCAGGTTATGTCTCAGGTAGCTGATCCTGAGTTGGGAGCCAGGTTATATCATATATGTCTACCAGCAGATCCAGAGGTGGGAGTCAGGTTATGTTTGGTTGCTGATCGAGCCAGACTTGGGAGACAGGTTATTTCTGATACATGTGTAGCTTGCTGATCCAGAGTTGGGAGTCAGTTATACGGTAATTATTATATGAAGTGGAAACTACTGTACTGCCATGAACTTTGGTTCTTTATTGTTCCTCACATTAACAATTGAGAGTTTAGCCAATGAACATGCTTGACCTCTCAAAGTCATCCCGGTATCTGAAGCAGGTCATGTATGATCTGTGCCTCTGAGGCTTCTATATTTCACAGGAGACAGTATTCCTAAGTTTTCAGTTTCCTGACACACACAGCTTCCAAATGGCTATTTAGGCCTGGTTCCCCCCAAAACCGAAATAGCGGATTTTACCAATATTTCGGTACAAATCTTGGTGGGAACGCGCTAATCTGGAAGAAATATTCAAGTTGTTATGGAACAGTTGTTTCGGCTGGAGAGGTGATTTAGTGTTCCGGATTAGGACGTGTGACAGAACAGAATGCAGTGGAAATGCAATTAGTTGAGGAAATAACCGTATAGGCGTTTGCGACAAGCGATAACCTTGGGAGACACGAGAATGAACAAGACGTGCTAGCCACAAGCTTCCATTTGTAAAAACGGGACTCAAAAATCTCTTGGCAATATTCAATCACTTGTTTTGAGAAATTGTAAACAAATTCTCTTACTGCTGCAATCAGTGCTACGTTCCGATTCTACATGTCTGCTGCGATGAGAATAGTCATCACTGCATGTATAGTCTTTGTAGCATTGTTGACTTGACTGCATGGCTTGTTGCTAGCCATCTGCAACATACTGTAAATTCATTAATGTTTGCAAGGGATTTATTTGGCGTTTTTGTGACCACACTAAAATTGCAAAAATAAATACCGCAAATATAATTCAGGGACTTACATAGATAATTCACTAGACCTGAGCTAAACTGCAAATATTAATCCCTGCAAACATTTTTTTTTTTTCGAACATAAATCCCCACAAACATTAATGAATTTACAGTAAACCGCCGATATATATGCCATAAGTGGCTACCGTATATTACCATGAATTGATAAGCAATGGCATAAAATATCACAGGTGCTCGAAATGTGGATTCTGTGACAAATCTGTTAATTTAATCAAATAAATCATCGCCGTTCAAGCAAGTTTGTTGTTTTTTCACCACTCTATCTTATAAGAAAAACATAAATAATATACAGTGGTGATAAAAAACAAACTCAGTGATGACTGACTAAGTGAAAAATGCTTTAAATTACGGCCAAGCCACGGTCTCTCCATGGGCGGCACCATGTTGAAAGCTCGGTCATGTGACTTTGCTTGGCTCCCAGCGCTTGCAGCGGTTATTTCGGGAAAGGTTTGGCTGGGATTTGCAAAGGGTCTGTTCCGGCTGGTGGGAACGTGCGCTTATCACAGTATGCGGTAAGGCATGAGACTTTACCGTCACCCTTACTATTCTGGAATACCCGGTGTGAACCCGGCCTTAGTCTAAATCAGTGAGGCAGACATTAGTGAATTAACCCGGCCTACATGTAATCTATAAGCGTCATATACCGGTACAAATTTATGCTCCCAGCTGGCATAATTTAATAGGAAATGATGCTACCCTTCTAAACCCAGATGGCCTTCGGCCTGTTGTGCCAACTAGGTTTGAGGCTCTGCTATGTGCATCTTGTGTGAAAATCCAGGGACTGTGATGTTGGCCAGCAGTTTTACACGCCCGCTGCCCCAACCTGGACCTCCTCAAACAGGGTTTAACTTGTGAACAGTTTAGCATGTGGCAGGTGAAGTAAATTAGTAATAAAAGCAAGGAGTAATACCAGTAGGCGGTAGTAAAGGCAAAAAAATGCATAATTTTGAAATAGACATATACAGTCAAACCTGCTCACATTTTACAGGTCCATAGGGCTATACTTTCCATGTTATTGAAATTGCATATAAAGAACACCTGTGTATAAGAACGACATTTTTAGCTCTGCTTGACTATGTCAGCAGAGCTCATGAAATCAAAATTCGACTGCTGTCTGTCATCGTCCGTCTGTGTGGCAATTATATGCACAGAACCTAATGAATCTAATGCACAGAGTGCTTTCAAATTTTGGTAACTTGTTGCTTCCCCTGGACCATACCCTTGGACTATTTTTGAATCTTTGAAACAAAATTTTTTGGGTGATATTTTATGAATACCGGGGTATTTTTTTTTGTTTTTTCATTAACATGGGACCCTATGGGAGTGAAAAATTTCAAAATGCTACTCCTAAAAATCGCAACTGACAGTTTTCAAAGTTTTCCTGAATTTTCTTCTTAATGGTATTCACAAAGTAACGTTTGGGATTTTTAAAATTTTGAAAATTTAAATTTTAACGAATTTTATTCATTATTGTTAGCATGGGAGATTGACCCAATAGGAGTGAAAATTTCAAAATGCTACTCCTCCTACAAATCGCAGCCAAAAGTTTTGAAACTTGTCCTGAATGTTTCCCCCAATGGTCCTTACAAGATTACCTTGTGGATTTATCGAATTTTGAATTTCCAATTTTTAACAATTTTTTTTCGAAGATTTCAAATTCCGTTGTAGCCTATGGAGAAATCAAAAACCTCAATTATCTGGAAAACGAGCGATCGTAGAGCAAAACGGAGTGAAATTTGGGACTCGTGGGTACTTATGCAACATATAAGGGGTACCTTTGGCCTTTTAGCGGTCAAGGTCATTTTAATAATAATTCACATTTTAATAATAATTCACATTTTGAGGTCATTCGGTGCACTTGCGATTTTTGTAATTTGAGCCTAATGATAAGAGATGGGAGAATACATTTTGAGTGGCTTTGAGACCTAAGTGGTGAGAGTTAGACATGTGATTACTGTATATGTCAATAGGAAACCATGTATGGCGAGTCCAATGACATCATCACATTTGACCTTGAGTGACCTTGAAAGGTCAAAATCAAGGTCACCAAGATTCTGAAGCCTCATATTTCGTAAAGGAGCCTAGTTATGACCTATATTACTATTAAACATTAATAGGAAACCATATATGGCGAGTCCAATGACACCATCACATTTGACCTTGAGTACATTTGACCTTGAAAGGTCAAACTCAAGGTCACTCAGATTTTGAGCGGTAGCAGATCTGTATTGTATGCATACATTTGACATAGCTTATTATCACCCTTGTCTGGGTATCACGGAATGCATTTTGTTGGCAGGCGGGGTTTTCCGCTGTCCCAGCGGTCTTTCTTTTTTTTTTCTTAACATGGGACCAAATGGGAGTGAAAGTTTCAAAGGGAATCTCATCTGAAAATAAACACCAGATTCATTTTCCCAAATCCATGTATACTCCTAGGGGCGGTCTCTAGCAAAGGTGTTAAAAGAATTGTGAAATTTGAATTTTATACAATGCTTTTTTTTTTTTTTCGTTTCACATGACAGTCAATTGGCAATTTTAAAATGTGCTATATCTTGCAAACGGATGATCTTAGAGCAAAACGAACCAAAATTTGGGCCTCTAGGGTAAGTACCTAATATATACAGGGTACTTTTGACCGCTAAGTGTTCAAGGTCAGTCGGAGGTCAACCGGATGAATTTCCGATTTTTCAGATTCTCGGCAACAATGTATCTTGAAAATGGCTGGTCGTAGAGCTAAAAGGACAAAAATTTGGGCATGGGGGCTAATCATTTAGTGTATACAGGGTACTTTTCACAGTTAATTTTTTTTGTCTTTCTGGCGTCATTCGGCGTGTTTTTCGGATTTTCGACAGCCTTGTATCTCGAAAACACTTAGTCATAGCGCGAAAGCGACCAAAATTTAGGACACGGGGGTAAGTACTTTGTGTAAACAAGGTACTTTGACATTTAAGTGAATAAGGTAAGTCCAAGGAAGTGCAATTCCGATTTTCGCTAACCTTTTATCTTGAAAGCGGCCATGGTAATAGAGCGAAAGAGAACTCGGGGGTAAGTACCCAGTCTATACAGAGTACATTAGACTTTTAACTGTGTGTTCAAGGTCAGTCTGAGGTAATTCAGTGCACTTCCACTTTCCACAAAATTACATAGTCAATTCAACTTACATAGCTACTCAGCTAATAGCTACATGGCTGTTTGTAGGCCTAACTTGTTCCTATCTGGGAAGTGAGCAAGTAGAGTGTCAAGGCCCCTGGGCGTCGTTTTTAAATTCTGAATATATTCTGACGTTACTTTATTTTCTATTTTATTTTATTTGTTATCCCATTCATATAAAACATGCCTCAGAGTGGGGTAAGATTATTGACACTTTTTATAAAAAAAAAAACCTTAGTGCACATGATAGAAAGCCGCACATCTTCTGAAGGGCTGATCTCTCTCAATCGACTGAACCATGCGGTAACGCATTCCTTACGTTCTCATTTTGTTTTATTGAAACGGATTGCCGTTTTCTGTGTATGGCCGTTTGGCATGGACCGACCAAATAGGTTGTTTTGTCAGACAACAAGAAAGTTGTTCACCTTTGCGCAATGATTAAAATGAAAGGGCGGATTGTTCTTTTTCCAGGCGTGATCGTGCTATTCGTCATGGCGGTTTCCACCATCTCCACAATTCTGGCCATCATATTTGTTTACATCGCGGACGGACAGTCACATCCGGTTCCGGCCGGCGCGCGCAAGTTCGCCTTTCACATCATGGCACCAATACTGTGTATGCGAAACTCAGTTCCTCACGACAAAATACACGCCAGTGAATTATCGCTCAGGCGAGACTCTCATCTCCCAGAAGTGAACGCGAATTCTCCTACCCAGCTGGGCGATGCTAAACCAGAACGCTACTCTCACGAAATCCAGGAAGTGCTGATGAACATCCGATGCCTGAAGGAGAGTTTGCTGGATAGAGAGAAGGACGACCACGTCAAGGAAGAATGGAGAGCTTTAGCCAAGGTTCTGGATCGGTTCTTCTTCTGGATCACCCTGGTCATTGTCGCTGTATTTATTGCCGTTGCGCTGTCACAGAGAGATTACTCCCATTAGTGACGTCACGATAAACCCTAGTAAGACTAAGTTGGAACCTTCATGAGCTACTTACTCTAACAATGTATCTAAGAAAAGAAGCATGATATTAAAGAAAGGCAGTTCCTCCTTTGAATGGAGAACACGAGGTTGTGGCTAATTAGAACCTTTTATGGAAAAATAGCCTTATTGTTTAGTTTCCTTTGTTTCACAACAACATACCGAAGCGAAGAAACGACAGGCTCATAGTTGCAAATTTAAATGCTGCACAAATCAGTCGCCGTATTAAAACTAGGTTATTGCAGCTACCTGAAATGTAAACGGGAATGTAACAAAATGGTTTTTAATTATAGTAATATAGACCTGACTTGACAAGGGAAAATTAATAATCAGCCTTTCATTTAATAGCATTTCAAACTTCCGTCTCGAAGGGTGCCATTTTTTGTGCCCTCACTTTTACACACATTTATAGTCCGTTTTAGTACAGGGTTGAGAAATCAAATAGAGTTTGGTACACACCTTCATCTGATCCCCTGTGGTGCGGTGCTGGGCCGTTTTAGCCAGGCATATTATGTACAGAAAGAAGCCATGCCATTGTTTATTAAATCCCTCTAGGTGGGCGGGGTTTCTTGTGATGCTCCTGCGTGTCTGTGTGGCTATGTGTGTGTGTCTGCGAACAAAATATCTCCAAATCTGATGAACCAATCATCTTTAATTTTTGGTGGGCGCGTTCACTCTGGCCCAGGGAAAAACTGTATAGCCTTTGACGAAAATCGCCCCGGGGTAAAGGTGGGTGTGAAGGTCAAAAATTTGGGCTTAGTGATAAAAGATAGGGAGCAAATTTCCATGTGGTCATTATAGCTAAACGATAAGAGAAATATGTGTATTGGATACTAATCAGAACTCTTATATGTAAACTGTTTTGTTGATCCAAGTAAAAAATACATACACATACATGTGAGGAGTCCAATTGACCATGAAAGGTGAAATTCAAGGTCACGCAGATTTTGAAGGCCTAAACCTCGTAAAAGAGCCCAGGTATGCCATATCAGCATATGCTACTATTAAACACAAATAGGGAGTCATATATTGTCGAGTCCTATGGTACCATCACATCTGACGTTGCATGATCTGGAAAGATCAACTTGATGGATTACTTTAAATCGTTGTTTTAATTTCTAGAAAGTGGCAAGATCCTTAATCTCTCCACTTCCCCAGCCTGCAACACAGTTATAAGCTGATATAACAATGCATTGGTCCGGTCTCATTTGAAGGAACTGACATGCAGACGAGAGAAGTGGAATAAACGACTGCCTCTTCTGCGCCTGTGAGGTTTGATTGTGAAGAATCAGTCTTGGCTGGCAAATTTACTTTATGTATTACTTTATGTTGGGTGGGGAAGTTACTTTATGTGTTTTTGCATTACTGTATGTTTGTATGCGTGTATTTATTTAATATCTTAACACTAAATTAACATTTAGGTTGCTCTAATGCTGTATTTTATGGTTCTTGGCATAAAGCTTTGCACTAAGGTATTATCTTCTATATAACACAGTGCATCCAACAGGAGTATCGATCAGTACATTGCAGAAATGGTTAAAGGTCATAGCAAGACAGATTGGGTATTGGCAGTCGTGCAAACGACTGCTTTAACAGTAAGCTGTGCAAATTACCACAACCTACTCTGATTCGCCAGATTGTCATGGTCTCACGCCTAATCTCACATACTGTCCACATCATCACATACGTAGATAATCTGTGTGTATGCGTGTGTTCTACGTGTCACTGGTGGTTCCAGCTTATGATGTTCGAACAGATTTGAGTAATGTATCCAGACATACGTGATGTGCTCCCAACCACCGCTCCGGTAAAGGTTCCTCTGGTTAGAGTGGCCCTAGCGCTATTTTGGCACTCCCCATCGGATCAATACTGTGGTGTCTTAAATGGTAGACGATCTTAAAATAAAGGGCAATAGTACACAAATTCTCACTTTGCTATCAAACCGCAAGGTCTTATAGAAGGCGGTTTTACAATAAAGCTTTAAAATTGGGAGACCAATATATAGGAATACAAATACTATTACAGCACCGCGTATTTGCACAAACTAATTCGGATGTATAGCTTAATTATTTTATGACTTTCCAGAGCAATATTGTATCACTGTTGAAGTATTGTACTTTGTCTTGCAATAAATAAGCCTGGGTGCAAACTTTTGTTTTAGTGTGTGATCTTTTAGTGTGTGATGTTTTAGTGTACGCCGTCGTGCCTTAACTTAATGCCTTCGGCCCTTCTTGTCGAAGGCAAGGTATAATCTATGCAAATGGGTAACTTCGGGATGTAAAATATACAAATTACCAGCACAACTCCCCGCGGCAAGTAAACACGTACGCTGTTGGTGTCTTTGCAAGATGAATGCTACTTGCATGCTTGGGTTAAATAAACTGAAGTCACAAACCGAGACAGACTTCCTTTTTATTTCGTTCTCACAGTAGATCTATTCATAAGAAGTTTAACAACTTCCTACCTTCGTTTAAATAAATGACATCCACAATTCGCAATGGTTTGTGAAACAAGCACATATTGATTTCTCACCAAAGTAGTACAATGTATCTTATTACCTGGAATATATATATATAGCACGTCAAACAAACTATTCCCCCTGCTTATTATGCATGTCAAACTATTCCACTTATTTTAATTGCGTTTCTATCACTAGTATTGATTGACGATAACCGTTTTACTGATTTAATTTTCTCATATTTTAGTACCGATTAGTACAATCTGAAACACTAACTTATTTGAATCATTTGGTGCTTTATATTTTGCTTCAGTGGTAGCTTTTACCAAGGGTATAACTTGTAGGTTGCTTGTACGTAAAGGCTGTGTCACACAGCCACTACGTACAATTTGCGCATATTCCACGTATGAAATTTTGGTATACGTGGATATACGTGGGAAAATTGAGAAGAGTTGGGGTCTTTACGTGAAATTTTTACAATGAACCACGTTAAAACCACGGAAGAAACACTGAAAACCACGAATGAAATGCGTAAGATGAACGAATGAATCGCGTATAATCACCGACACACCCCCTGGCCCTGATGTTGAAGCTGGTGGTGATGCTGTGGCCTAATTAAGCCGCTGGTGGTGGTGATGCGGCCCCCCAAGCTGGTGGTGGTGAAAGATTGGCCGATTTATATACCCGTCACACAATACGCAAATCGTGCGTGAACCCTGGGGGATTATTGCGCTGTTTAGCTGCAATTCATTCGTGATCTGTGCGTCAATTACGTAATTTTAACGCGTTACGTGCGCCGTATACGTGATACAAAAGTGATACATCTGTGGCATATGCGGCGTCAAAGGTCCGTTAAACATACGTGGACATACGTAGAACGGTCGTGGAAAGCCAAAAAATTCTGTATACATCTCGCAAAATCACGCACAAATGCGTAAGGTTTACGTAAAATTTACGTAAGAATAGCGTATAAAATACTAAACTACGTAAAAAATTCATAAACTGCGTAAATCTCAATCGACTAAAAAAAATTGAGCAGCTCAAAACCGAAATCACGTAAAGACCCATTTGCCGAGACCCTCGACGGACATCTGCGCATATCGACGAATGAAAAACGCATGAAACACTTATGAATTACGTATGCCGTGCATGTTTCACGAATGACCAAAATTTCATACGTGGAATATGCGCAAATTGTAGGTAGTGGCTGTGTGGCACAGCCTTTACAAAGTTTACTATGTCGCTTCAATTAAGCATAGAATTAAAGTAAAAAGACTCGCCATGTTCGTTTTGGGTAATAATACAATAAGGGTACAATATTTCAGATACGCATTTCTCTTCATTATTCATTACTTCCAAATATATTTTCCAGCAAGAGCACAGAAACATGTTGGACACTCTGTGTCCTATATTCCTGTAAGTGTGTAGAAGAGTAAGTACTAGACTTGGCGGTAACCCCTAGCTGTTTATCTGACACTGACATTCCAGAATGTCATTATGGTATGTACAACTGCAAATTAATACCATGTGATATTACTCAGCGATTATCGCTACCTCTTTTCAGCAATTGATTGTATGTTGCCAGACATAGTTTGAAAATTTAATGGTTACCTGAATATCGGTTTGCCTCTTAAAGTCCTACAGACATGCAGTGCCCTTCGGTAGCCAAACTTTCATTCGTCCAAGCCCCGGGGTCCAAGCTTTCATTCATCCTGATCAGTTGATATAGAGGTTTTAGGTCATAATAATCATGATGATACACAATATATACAAAACTGGCAATCTCTATTTCGATTGTATGCAGTTATCAGTAAAACAAGGAAGGGATATCCAATTTTCCTTTTATAGGTCTGCTTGACTGTCAGCAAAGCTTAAATTGTGGTGGCGCAAACGTTCTGACGTCGATGAAATGCGTCTTCTCGGAAACCGTCAAATGAATCAACGCGAACGTTTATGGAAATGTAGCTATCAACCATATCTTCAGAGCATTTTCCCCTTTATCCCATTTTTTATTTTTAAACTTTAATTACATTTTAGCTCTACTTGACTTGTCAGCAGAGCTACTGTCGTGGCGCAGGCGTCCATCGTCCGCCCCAAATATTACGATAAACTAGACAGTCGGTTGCCTACAACGCGAGCAGCCATCCCGTTTTGGAGCATCAGAACACAGTTACAACCCTGGGGTAATTTTATTTTTTTCTATAGCAAGTCAACATGACCTTGACACCAAGGTCACTTAGAGACGAATATACATATATAATGGCACTGTCACACACTCCACATGTGCGGTCCTAGTACATTTTCAATGAAAACTAGACAGTCGGTTGCTGTGCAACGTGATGGGGCATCCCGGTTGGCCAAAAAAATACCCATTACAACACTCCAGGAATGCATTCTTGAGCTATTTTACTCCCCCCCCCCCCTAGCCATATCTGAGTGGAACGTTACCACATCGGAAACAATTTACACTTGGGCT
>JAAUYG010111209.1_pt1 | contig 14920 bp, 10 predicted proteins | sample 7278091 | NCBI WGS metagenome assembly JAAUYG01 (sample SAMN14350201, study PRJNA611818) | marine sediment metagenome | isolation source: surface marine sediment (0.6m) | place: French Polynesia: Moorea | collected 2018-08 | reverse complement strand
TTTTTGGCACACAGGTGTATGTGATCCCAATCCTTGTGGCAACAGTGGGGAGTGCTGGCAAATAGAGGGAACAGCGGCCTGTGAATGTCGAAGAGGTTACATGGTAATGAATATTGTCGTACAAATTGAAACTGGCAGAGACCGATAATAGCTGAAATTATATGTTTACTGGGAGCTTGAAATCTTCCTGTTTGAATTAAAAAGTTGCTGTGAAAATAAGCATAAAGTTTATAAAATAAATTCAGGTAAACTGAGTTGTATATGGTCTAACTTGCATGCATTTCATTTATTTATAATATGCACATATTGACCATATTTTAAATTCTTTTAAACTGTAGCACTGAGAATGTTGATTTCATTATCATAACAATCAAAGAGATATACTGTTTTCAGCACTGATATTGACCAGATACCAATATATAACTCAATGTATAGTGAAGACTCACTTTTCTTCCACCTTAGAGTTAAGACTACATCAGGAAAAAAGACCAAACTGCAGTTCTAATATGGCAGTTTAAAAGTTTAGTAGTCTCATGAATAAGACCACCTCACAATTGAGACCACTTTATAAGTCAGAATCCTGCAGTGTGTGATCTAATTACTTAGGTTCCACTGTACAATTGATTTAGTTTAACAGAGAACAATCAAGGCTGATCGATTATACCTATTGTTCACACATACATGTACACAGATATACACACGTTATCCTTATTATAAATGTTCACAGTCCATTCTTTCTGTCTTGATTTCAGGGTCCGCGTTGCCTACTGGAGGTTCCTGGCTGCAACCCTAACCCCTGTAATGAGGGCGACTGTACTGAGAGTAGCCGTGGTCTGTTCTACTGTACCTGCCCTCCAGACTGGCTGGGACCGCAATGCCAGATACACAACCCCTGTTACTGTACGTATACACTAGTCCCCCTCTAATGAGGATTGAGGACACCACTTCTGCCAAAAAATCGGTCCTTATTAGAGAGGTGTCCTTTGGTGAGAAGGAGGCTTACATTATAAGATACATGCCTACCTACCGACCGACCGACGGGAATTTGTGTCCTCTCCTTTGTGTCCTTCCTAGAGGTCTCATTTCCTTTCTAGAGAGTGTCCTTTAAGAGAGGGGCCACTGTATATTGGAAATTGTGTACCGTTAACTATGTACATGGAACATATGCATACATGGTTTTACAGTTTACACTATTTTTAAGTTGTTGTTCAATGACAGACAGTATTGAATCTGAACATTTACAACACTTGGCATTTAAAGAAAAGATATCAATCAACTTTGCCAGCATTAATCTAAACTAACTACTTGTACCAGTTGATGATAAATCACATGAAGGCTTTCATTAACAACAGCCAAGATTTTTAGCAACATTTAAGGGAGTGTGGCCTCTGTTGAGATAATGCATCATACACCGCATAACATATGGATGCAATTGTGTATGTTTGCCTTTCAGCACATCCCTACACAGTAGTCCCCCTCTAATAAGGCCACCGTGTTTGCCAAGAAATTATGGCCACATTTTAGAGAGGTGGCCTTTGGCGAGAGGAAGAAGTAAATGCATTCATAGTAGCTGCATCCAAAAATATGGCCACATTAGAGAGGGTGGCTTCTATTGAGAGTGGCCATGAAGAGAGGGACTACTGTAGATCTAAAATATAACTTGCAATTATTTGTTTGTCTTCTTTCAGCACATCCGTGTATAGAGGGTGCTACGTGTGTTGCCCTGACCAATGGCTATCAGTGTATCTGTCCGCTGGGTCTGTCCGGGGACCACTGTGAGGTCCCCCTGCCAGCCTGTGCCAGCGAGCCGTGTTTCCATCGTGGCACCTGTACAGATGCTGGCTCAGTGTCGGTGTATCAGTGTCAGTGTGTGGCAGGTTACACCGGTCGTCAGTGTCAGACAGATATTGACGACTGTAATAACGCCGAAATCCCACTGTGTGCTAACGGAGGAACCTGTGTGGACCAGGTCAATGGATTCAGGTAGAGTAAATCAGGTCTGCTCCAGATTCGATAGCATACATAGCTGAGGCGAAAGTGGTATTAATCCTGGGGTGGTCTAAATTCTGAATCAAAATGACACCACCCACCTTCTAATCTAAATTGGTCAGTAAGTAAGACTGTCCTAATTCTGGGGTGGTCTTATGTCTGGGGTGGTTTTAAGAGGATATTCAACTGCACTGTATTTGGGCACACAAAAAATAAAAAAATAAATTAAAGAAAATGCATGTGATTTATTATATATAATGTAATCAAGATTTTTCTGTACATGGTAGCATATGATGCTGTTTTTCTTCTGGAGAAAAAAGTTTGGTTATTAAAGTAAAGTTTAAAAAGAAAAAGTGCATGGCTTCTTTTTTGTGCCTTGTTTGCGGAACACTACAGTAATAGTACGGTTTATAAAGTATTAGAAAGTATTAGTATTATAAAGTATTTTCCTTTTATAAAAGGCGGAGTATTCTAATATACACAATAGATGCACTCTGTGTATGCTTAATAAAAATGACTGGAGTTTTAAAGTAACTTCAGAATGTTTTTGTCTCTTTTTGGTATGCTATAAGGAGAACATTATTATACTAAGCCATGTTTTGCTCCTCTCACTAGATGCGAGTGTCCTGTGGGCTATTCAGGAACTCGATGTACACTCGTTGACACCTGTGGGGCTAGTCCATGTTTGCAAGGGGGTACCTGCCTGAACACCCCTAATGAACAGTATGAACTGGACTATACCTGCCTCTGTGCATCTCAGTACATCGGTCCGAACTGTGAACAGCTTAATTACTGCTACAGCCAGCCATGTGAACATGGCGGAACATGCCAAATTCTGCAGCAGGGATTCAGGTGTGATTGTGCATTAGCTTAATGGTTTATCATACTAGACTAGAGTTTTTGATGTAATACTTCATTGCCCTTGCTCTTGTTATCTAATGTTTAATTTCTCGAGTTTCAAAGTGCTGTACCGTACAATTAATATTTATGATAGAATTACGTCTGTTTATAGTTCATAAAAATCATGTTTATTAATATAACTTGTGTGTTTGGATTTCTAGGTGTAACTGTCCATCTTCATTCACTGGTCCAGTTTGTCAAGATGCAATCTCCGGCTGCGAAGGTAACAACACGTACACAGTTACATCAGTAAAAAAATGTACAGTGAAACTGGTAATAAAGACTGCCCTAGGGACCAACAAGATGTGGTCCTTGTACTCGATGATTTTTACATGCAGGTTCAATAACATGGAAAGTATACCCCTGTTTACCAGGAAAATGTGTTCTTTTATAAGTAGGTGGTCTTTATATACAGGTGGTCTTTAGAGTAGGTTTGACTGTATTCCTCACAGTTTACAGTCACGTATTAACTATGTTGTGCCTAAACAATTAGCTGTGGACTGGGTTATTAAATGTTGGGGTGCGGTTCAAGACACATTGTGCCTATTGGTAAGCCACTGAATGTGAACAGTAAACTAGGCTGTCAAATATTTACTACTTAAACTACGTACTACTTAAAACATTTTGTGCCTAAGCTATTAGTTGTGAACTAGAGTATTAAATATTTGGGTACAATTTAAGACACATTGCTCCTACAGCCATTACATTGGTCCCTGCAATTTAGACCCCTCCATTTAACAAATCCCTCCATTTTAAGACCATCCACCAATATTACAGTTATCCAACTCTTATAGTTTCAGTATAAATAGGCCTTCATTTTAAGACCACCTGTAATTTAAGACCATATTTTGCTGGCTCAATGGGTGGTCTTAAAATGCAGGGACCGCTGTAATTGGCTGCAGGGTATTGAATGTTTGGGTACAATTTAAGACATATATTATGTGAAAGCCACAGTGGCTGTGAACTGACAGTTATACTTGAGTTGACATATACATGTCCAGTTAATATAATGCTATATATGTGTTGTTTTTGTGTATAGGAGTGAGCTGCAGTAACCATGGGCAGTGTGTGACAGTGGCTCTGACTGGTCACACATGTGTCTGTGACAGCGGTTACACTGGACTGGACTGTGAGACCGGACTGTGTGACAGCCAACCCTGCCAGGCAGGGGGAGTTTGTCAACCTGGTGGAACAGTCGGGTATCATTGTCAGTGTCCAGAACAGAGAGTGGGGATACACTGTGAACTAGGTAACTGAGTCATTTTATATATCATATATTTTATATATCATATATTTTATATATCATATATTTTATATACCATTATAACTTGAAATTAATAAATTAAAATGTATAATACAACATTTTTTTGTTAATTAAATGATGTTTCCTGTTTAAATCATAGAATGATTTACCAGTATAGTTATTTCTTGTGTTTACTTTTTAAGTAATTGCTAGTTTTGCCATCTAATCACCCTATTAAACTTAAATTAAAGAATGCGAGGACTATATATCTATAGTAATAGTAAGTAGTAAGTTGTTTTATTACCCATTACAGTCACATATTCCATTTGATAAATACATATATACGTGCATACAGTTTCAAATCATGGAATCCAGTCCCTCAGGTCTTACAAGTGACTTTAAATGAAAACAGGGGTAATAAAAAAAGAATACTTAAATCATCAGCACTTTGCACTTACAATCTTTACAAATTATTTGTATCTCCTTCCTACGGCAGGAAGGAGACACTAATCCTTCCTTGCATGCTTTTGTATATGCGAAAAATTTATGCAGTCATGGATTTTAATTTGCATGCTTTTGTGGTAAAGTTTATAGAGATCATAATTAAGATACATGTACCAGTACATGTGTAGTGAAACACTGAATTCATGCATACACACTAAGAATTTTTATTCCTTTACACCCTTCCCTGTAGCTTCCAGTGATGTATGGCCAAGCTTTGATGGGACCTCCCACCTGGCCCTCCCCATACCAGCTGGCTTGGCATCTTCCACCAGCCTGGACTTGCTCATACAGCCCTCAGCAGGGGATGGTCTCATTCTGTATGCAGGGGTGCTGGGAGGAGAGGGTGGGGACTTCCTGGCAGTAGGATTGGCTGAGCAACGCATTGTGGTCAGGATTAACCTTGGTAGGATATGTTCTACTGCTACAGATACATCTTTGTATTTTAAATGTTTGTATTTTAAGGCCGCATCCACTGGTACTGGATTTTTCTGTAATTGAACATGGAAATTACAGTTTGTTTTATTCCCTAGCAATGATATAAGGGTGTTTCATTCCCTAGCAATGATATAAGGGTGTTTCATTCCCTAGCAATGATATAAATGTGTTTCATTCCCTAGCAATAATAGAAGTGTGTTTCATTCTCTAGCAGTGATATAAATGTGTTTCATTCCCTAGCAATGATATATGTGTGGAATACCACACTAGTCTTATATCATTGCTAGGGAATCTTTACGCAGAACTTAAGCTTAATTACTGATACATTTACGTAGATGTACATGTATCGATCAGTAATGCATACATGTATATTTGGGAGGTAATGGATATTTGCAATATACATTATGGCTAACCTTAAAGCAGATCCCTTGTGTATTTGAATACATTTGGAAAATAATTTTTAGGCATATAGGGCAAGACATTCTCTGAAGAAGACGACATTGTACAGTTGGGGTAGGATATGATGCCTGTCATGTTTTAGCCTATTATAATCTATATATTGATATAAGTGTAAACATTTTCTTGTCTTTTCAGGTTCTGGGACTCTACAGCTAGAAGGTCCACTTCTAGGACTGGGTCAGTGGCAGAGGATCCAGGTCACAAGGTCAGAACGTGTCACCACACTGCTTGTGTCTGGATCCAGCAGCCAGGGTCAGACACCTGGAAGCAGCTCCGGACTGACGCTAGACTCCCTGGTCTGGATTGGTGGGGTGCAGGACTATGCTGCTCTCCAGACTGATGTGGGATATTCTACTGGATTCCAGGGCTGTATCCATGAAGTGAAGGTAAGTAGTCTATAACGCACTGGTGACATATGTGGAAAAAATCATATCTCGATGGAAATTATTAATGGCGGTACATATATCAACGTGTTAGCCATATTAATGACCAAATTTCTGAATAACACTCCTTTAATTTTTCTACACAATCGTCCCTTTATATTAATCTGACTCTATATTCACAAACTATCCAGCATACAGAACGTTTAATATACCTATACTTAGTACTACTACCTTTGATGTTCAAACTGCAACTTAATCTTAATTTGGTCTGTGTACATGTATTGTGATTTACCAGTAAATAGAGTGACAACTAATGGTCTTTGTGGTAATATATTTCCTTGCTATATAGCCGGGATTTTCTAATGTTGTTGCCTGCACTCCTGCTTGTACAGTACCAGTGTTAATGTATGTCTGTGTCTAAATGGGTGTTTGAACCAATCTTGTAGATAAGTAGTACGTATGGTAAGTCAGGTAGATTAAATAAAATTTAGGTAATTTATCAATGCAGAAACACTTATATGAAACCAAAATCAGTGAAAATATTTTTATTCAAACACCCACTAGTTACCTAAGCTGTGACATACAAAATGTACATGTTATGAAATCATTGCTTCTATGCTATGTATATAATTATCATGACCGTTTTTAACAGGCATGCATGACATTTATTATTCAACAACAGCTAGGCAGTGAGAGATCAGCCGTGGTTCCCTGGAGTTCGAGCCTACAGAGCCGTAATGTTTTTCGCTGTTCATCAGATCCCTGTACAAGCAATCTATGTCACAACTCAGCCAGATGTGAAAGGAGGGAAAGCGCGCGGTACACCTGTCTGTGTCGTACCGGTTTCCAGGGGGTGTACTGTGACACAGGTTTGTGTTGTCACTTACATACTGAATAGATAAAAATATTTGTGAGCGACTTTGATGATGCTAATATTTTGTCTTTTGAGTGTAAAAGTTGTTCCTAAAGCATTGATAATCCTTTTTTAGTCACAGCAACACCAAAATTTTCATAAAGATTTTACCTGAACCAGTATTCATACTGTCAATTACAGTATTAAAATATTCCATTCAATTTTAGAGTTTCCTTACATTTGTAAAGTGTATGCAAAGTTCTTTTTTTCCCTGGCTGTTATTTCCACAGTTATCCATGTCCTTTAGCATAACACTCCTGGATTTAAATGCAGTACTTTAATAGAAGAAGCAAAACTTTTAAAGCATACATATTTAGTATGTTGCTGCCTTATCAGTTGCAGTTTATGGTTTTTAATGATCTTCTTCCGAGATCAATTGCTCAATATGTTATAACGTATAAGTAAGGAATAGGTAATAAAATAAGTTAGAGGTCATGCTGTTTCTTTTGCACCAATATCTCTATACATGTACTTTCATGGAAACAGGAAGATATGAATAGTGCATTATCTTAAAATTAAAAATCTGGGGGACCTTTTTTTTTGAAAAATCTTAAGCCCACTTCTGCTGTACTTATCTTAAGCATTGAAAAGACAATCACTGCCAAGGTATTTCATGTCATTACTGGTAGTAAACTGTATGAAGTTCATGTCTAGACACAAAGATTTTTCTGGTAGTAAACTGTATGAAGTTCATGTCTAGACACAAAGATTTTTCTGGAAAATTGGCCCAGATCAGTCACGATAAAAACCATGAAACAAAAGTTTTCACAATTATTACAGCATACAGGTAGGCAGGGTTACATGTATTAGGGATTGCAACTACATTTGTATATGGTATTGATTTTATATTAACTTAGTAAACCAAATGTTTACTAAGCAAGTACAGTAGTCCCCCTCTAATATAAGGCTGCTCTATTTGCCAAGAAATTATGGCCACATTAGAGAGGTGGCCTTTGGTGAGAGGGTGAACTTAACTGTATTTACAGTAGTAGTGACATAGATTTGTGGCCACATTAGAGGGGATGGCCTTTGTAGAGAATGGCCACCAAGAGGGACCACTGTAGCCATTTTGTTTCTTACTGAGATACTTATACATGTATGTATGTTGAAGGTCAAATAATATGAGCTCAGGTTGGGCATGAGACACTGGAAAAAATATTAGTCTAAAATACTAATGTATAACATGGCCAATTATGGTTTGATACCTCTCGGTGATAATATATAAATTCCTGTGAATTGATCAATTTTATATAGTGTTTCCTATGCCCACGTGTAAATGCCTAGGATCCATCGAACAAAAGTAAAAGTGTGATTTTATATTAATTAAAGTGACCCAGGGTACATGCAATAATAATTGCCTGGTTAAGTTTAGGCTCTGAAATCTGAATCATGATCCCAATATATATCTTGTTCTATGTACAATATACCCATACACTATTGACTATACATGTATACTGAACTACCAGTTGATTAATAAATGTTTCTTCTTCTTCTTCTTCTTCTTCTTCTTCTTCTTCTTCTTCTTCTTCTTCTTCTTCTTCTTCTTCTTCTTCTTCTTCTTCTTCTTCTTCATTCATTCAGAGATCTCCACTCCCAGCATCCCACAGCTAACGGGTACGGGTCACCTTGTATACCGCTCAATCATCACTGCCCGCGACCAGCTGTCAATCAACGTGGTGATACGTGCGACCGGACACAGCGGGATCCTACTGTACAACAATGGACAGCTCGGAGATTTCTTCGCAGTCTACCTACTGGATGGCTACCTGCGATTCGTGTACAATCTGGGATCTGGCTCTGTGAACCTGCAGAGTCGCGTGCCACTGTCCCTGTTCAGCTGGCACGATGTGACGGTACAACGGTCGGGCAGGACAGGGGTGCTGGTGATAGATGACCAACCCCCGGTCACTGGTCAGTCCCTGGGGCCTAACACTGTCATGGATGTGGGTGAAGCGACATACCTGGGTGGGGTACCACCTGAAATACATGTCCCTATGGCAGTTGGTACTGTGATGGGTAAGCAGTTCTAGAAAGTTCTACCTCTGTATGTGTACAGACTAGTCCCGCTCTAATAAGGCCACTCCGTGTAGCAGGAAATTGTGGTTGCAATAAAGAAGTACCTTCGGAGGGACAAAGAAGTATATGCATTCATAAATAACAGCAAAGAGTTTTGGCTACATTAGGGAGGGTGGCCTCTGTTCGAGTGGCCACTAAGACAGGGTTCTCTAAACTCATTGCATCTACTTGTAACAAGTTTTTAGTGAGACCTACACCCAATGCTTCTAATACCACTGAGACGTATCAAAGACCTTTGAGAAGTAAAGGATCGATGAGTTAAAGAAAGTGAATTCATTTTGGTAGTGGGCCTTTTACATGCCTCTATTTTACATCAGCATATATATATATTTATAGCCTGGTAAGACTGTATAGATATTACAGTAAATCCGGATATATATATTTAAGATGAAATCATAAAGAAAGTAACTTCTTGCACATACATTTTCAATTGCTGTAACATCTTTCAGGTTTCTCTGGCTGTGTGCGTAGTTTGTCAGTTCAAGGGCAGGTCATACCCCTGGCCTCTGTTGCCCAGGGTTACGGGGTTACCGAGTGCTCTATTCCACCCTGTGAGGGAAACCTCTGCCACAGTGGTTCCACATGTGTGCAAGACTCGACATCTACTGAGGGTTACAGATGTCTGTGTCAACTGGGCAGAACAGGTCAGTCTGACCTATTTGTGGTTAGTTTAATGTTTCAAGCTAATTACTGCGTACGGTCGCATATTGACTGAAATTTGCACTGTCTAGAAACTTTGACAGGTGGAGACAAGATGATACACGAAATATTCTGAAGGAATTTAGTCAGTCTTAAAATCTTAAGGATTTTAGTCGGTCTTAAAGTCTGAAGGAATTTACTCAGTCTTAAAATCTGAAGGAAAAGTGGTCTTAATTCTGAGTCAGTCTTAAAGTCTAAAGAAATTTAGTCTAGTGTGCAATTGCAACTTTTGGTTGTCCAATAAGTGGTCTTATAATTCTGGAGCCAGTGGTATAGTCTTAATTGTTTCCATGGTGGTCTTAAAGGTGGAGTTTCACTGTAAACCTAGGACTGAACTCAAATTGTTGTAACTGTAAAACGAAAGGAATTAAAATATAAGACAATATGTTTTAAATCTGCCCTACTCCAGGCCTTCACTGTGAGGACAGTATATGTGACAGTCTGCCTGGGAGACAGCTGTGTGTGAACGGAGGCTCATGCCGTCTGACCACGGCGGGAGAGCAGGTTTGCCTGTGTACAGCCAACTACACTGGGGTCTCCTGTGAACAAGGTAGGTACAGTAGAACCTGTCTTGAAAGACTGCCCTGGTTGGTCATAAAAATCGGGTACCCCAAGAAAGGTGGTCATTGGTGCCAGGTTCAGTTACACTACTGGGCTAGCGCTAGGAAATTTCCCTGGTTAGCCACTGTGCCTAAACTGGATATCTTTTCTTTACGCACAAATAAGTTTCTTGAGCCAATTTTTTTTTATAAAAGGCGTCAACAGTATTAAATTTGGATAAAAAGTTTCGGAACAACATGCCTTTTTCTATTTGACTTAGTCTAATTTGCTGTTAGCCATCCAAATAACCTAATTGACAACTATGATATATTCCACTATTAATACTGATACATGTAAACTACCAGTACATACAATATATGAGGTAAAAGTTTAAGGTTTAGCCACTGTGGCTAAAAGCAAACCAATTCTTTTAGCCAGATGGACATTCTTTTAGCATTTGTCTATGTGGCTAATAGGTAGCGCTAACCCAGCACTAAAATGCAGGACCTTCTGCAAAGGACATTTGGTCCTACATGACAGGACTAGCCTCTCATTGCAGTGCTCTCTCGGGACAAATTTCACTGTATAGGGTCAATCTAGCACAAATTAGTCACTAGTCTGTGTTTTTTCTCAGTTTTGCTCTAAACCAAAGTTAAAAATGCTAAAATTTAAGATCATCTAAATATATATTTTTCTAATGCCCATCATACAGGGCTGTAGTATCCTGCAAGTCATTTGGCTTTAAATATCATGTTGGAATTTTTATCAGGCATACCGGGTACACCCAAGTTTGAGGAACTTCAACTTGAAAAAGTATATTAAAGTGTTAATCTTGTGTTTTTTGGCCTAGCTTGCTCCAGTACTTTGTCTTTTCATATCCATTATAAAATAAAGCCTCTGTAAAGGCTGCTTTTAACCCTGTATTTAATTTCCTAAGCATTTTGTTTTTCAGACATGATATTTTCCATAGCCAGACTGGAACGGCACAGCTACCTGGGCTACCCATCACAGCAGTTTGTGGGGTATGGCGTCATGGGAGTAAAATTATTCAAATCAAAGTTATTCAAATCAAGGGACTTGGGTATACAGCGGAATCCTTCCTTAAGACCACCCTAGAAATAAGACCACCCCTGAATTAAGACCACCAATGGATGATCAGAAGTTACATTGCAGTGCTATATTGTTACAGAATTAAGACCACCTCAGAATTAAGACTATTTTTGGCCTCAACCTGGTGGTGATGATGATGGTATCACAGTTTAACGGCACATCAACACCAAAAGGGTCATACAGTGCCAAAACAGGTGATAATGATTGCAACGTCAATTCAAGTCTCTACAGTCTAAGAACTGCACTGTGAGAGCATTCGCTATCAACGCAAGTCTGAACAAAATGTCCGACAAGACCTGATACCCAGGGTGCAGCACGGGGAGGCTGCTCTCATGGTGCCGTCATCATTAGGCTGAGGCCGCATCCGGGCGACCTCGTGTCGGCTGTCTGAATAAATCACTGTACCTCTTAACCAGGCTTTATTATGTTCTAATTGTCCCAACACGAACATAAAACATTTTCCATCTAAACGTTACATTTATTGCATAGGTCTCTAGGTATAGAGAACATAATCGTTGTTGTTGCGCATCTGCAGTGGGGGCAGGAGAGAGCTCGGTCACGGGCGGTGCGCAGATGATACCTCGAGTGACGGTCCCTGGAGCGTCTGGATCTATATACGGCTGGCCTCCGCCTATATAGCGGCTAGGCCGGACAGCGCCTGGCGCGGGTAATAGTCACGTTCTTGTATTCTGTTGTATTTGTATTATTCACTTTTACCGGCTTCAAAACCTATTAACTGATCGACAGAACCGATCAGGGAGTAGGCGTTTTGTCGCAGTTTCCTACCAGCACTCCTCAGGTCCATTGGGACTCCAACGCGAGGAAGGGTTAATCGTATTATAAAAGTGCGGGTATAAAATGGGCACATAAACAGCCAACAGCCTGTGAGGGTCACCAATCAGCACCCCGGCTTAGGAGGGGATCCCGATCAGGATACATGCGTCAGATGCCCAGTGCCAACAAAGGGTGAGGCAGCTGTGTCCCCCTCTTAGCTAATTTCCACTTGACAAACTTATCCGAACCGGAACACCACAATACAAATGGCAACAGCGCCGCGTTCAGTATGGTTCCAAAGCAAACTTTTCACATCAATTCCTATTTCTAGCACAAACAGTTGTATGTTACGAACAGTTGTATGTTACGACACCCATAATGATAGAGTGAGTGAGTGAGTGTTATCAAAGTTTAACGGCACATCAACACCAAAAGGGTCATACAGTGCCAAAACGGGTGTACATGTATCTATAATGATGGAAGTATTGTTATACCACTACACAAAATATAATCAGCTTGGCAGAAACTTAAATAAAAGCCTTGGTGTAGTGATGTGTACATAGTCAGCATAATAAAACGTGTAGAAATCGTTTCTGTCAGGTCATTAACCACATAATAATTATAAGATGCTTTTCCAGGGATAAAGCTATACATAACTATCGATATTATATAATGTCCTTGTAAGGTGTTGTAACGGTATCCTAAATATAGATCAGTTCTTCAGATCATATGACAGGAAAAATGAAGGTTTATTAAAAGTGGTTTACAGATTACCACTATATGTGTAGTTAATCCCTGTCACCTGGCGGCTGTCAGACCAATGAGCTATAGGAACAATGGGTATCGAACCAATGGGCTGTAGGAATACCGGCCTCCGGTAAACCAAATAACACTTCATTTTTAATGCTAGTCGCCCGTGTAAAATAGGGAGGAAACCATTCGATTTATAAAAAAAAATGCCATGGGGTAAGGGTGCACGTGGTTTGTGGGAGGGTCGAAAGTTTGGTCTAATGAAAAGAGATAGAAGAAAACGTTTTAATTCCCTATAACAGTTAAACGCAAGAGGTAGACATGTGGTTGCTATTGGACACTAATAGGAATTCACATATAGGGGAGTCCAACTGCACTGTTACATTTGATCTTGAATGACATTGAAACGTCAAATTGAAGGTCACTGGTATTTCAAAGCTTTATATCTATGTAACAGGGTAATATTTACTTGCATTCCTCGTGTGTACTCTCTGGTTCTGTTAATGGGTGTGTCGAGTTTTGTCGTCTCTTGTCCAATGATAGTGATGCGCGGGAACGTCTGAGTACTGTCTTTTGTTCAGTTAATTGTCTTTGTGAGTGTTCACCGGCTAGTTGGTCAGTCGTGATTTGTCCTTTCACAGAGCTGTACTCGACGTGTCACATGAGTGTGCCTGGATAGCCTACTTTATGCACAGGATACACAGTGTCGGGCTCCATTGTCACTCCGCATCTACGACAGCATGCGAATAAATATCTTCAACGCAACTGCTGAGCCCTGTTATATCTAAAAAAAGAGAATAGTTAGGCAGTTAATACGAAGCAATATATGGCGAGTCCAATGCCACCATAACATTTGGCCTTTGACTCAGATTTTGCAGCCTAGTATCTCGTAAAAGCTCCTTGTTAGGCTATATGTTACTAGTATAGTAATGCCTGAAATGGATATCTATCTTGAGATATATTTAAAATTGCTTATTGGGTTTGGTGATTTAAACACTACACTGTATACCCGAATGACACGAGTGATGTCCAGATCACCGTGATGTACAAGGTTTTTTGTATATTTTACGGATTTATTAATTTATAACGCGAAACGGCTCCTTGACAAAAATGGTAAAGCATCAATTGGTCGTTACAGGAGGTCGGTGGTATGAACGGCCGAGTGGTTATAGTATCTGCCTTCATGTGTGATGTAACTGAGCGTGGGTTATAATCTCCGATTTACTGTTTTTTATATTTGCTTTTTTACGTTGTTTTCTATTCTTTCCTTTCTTGTTGTTGTGGTTTTGTTTTCGCTGTTGTTTCTACCTGCCAATGCAAAGAAATCCCTCTTCGTTTGTTCCAATGCATCTGACTGTGAAACTCTTAAAAGCACAGTGACATACCGTGCCGGTGGCCTTGCTTATTCCTGGTAGGGTGTCAGTCACCACTAGTAGTGGTAGTAGTAGTAATTTATTTCACTCAAGGCAAAAATGACAGTTTTACTACCCATGCAAAACTTGTGATGAGCCGCACGCGTAAAATCGCTGACGAACTATACTCAAACGATAAAGTCACGCAAAAGCAAGGATCATCAAAGCAACGTTGATGGTTACAATAAACTGTTTACATTTATCCTGCCTTCTGGTTCTTGTGTAATTGATTTATGATCGTTTGAGTGCAACGATTTAGAACATAATGCTTAATGTTGTCGTTCCTTACATACACGTGGCATTTTTGCAAATGGTGCAGGCGCATTGCCCATGCTGGGATTTTTAACCTACACACAGATGAGAAAAACCTGAGCCAAAATACTGGGGTCTACAAGGGCTTAGACGTCGAGTTCACTAATACCCATTTCTCACATGGGCGATGATTGCATGCTGACGAAAAATAAGCGACTCTTTAGTTTCTCACATTAAAGATTTATGCCTCAGTCGGTTTTATTTGTACAAATACCAAACTAACAGGACATTGCACTTTATAAAATTAACACATTTAAATTTGTTGGGTTACTTATCGTTTAAGTATAGGTAGTTGTCCTTACATCACACCGGTCGCCATCTTTGGGGGAGGGGGGCAGATACCTAAATTCGACACAGCGACACAGGCTACAAACTATTCTTAAATTCGACACAGCGGCACGCCATAATCTTACAATCGACA
>JAAUYG010080409.1_pt1 | contig 14920 bp, 9 predicted proteins | sample 7278091 | NCBI WGS metagenome assembly JAAUYG01 (sample SAMN14350201, study PRJNA611818) | marine sediment metagenome | isolation source: surface marine sediment (0.6m) | place: French Polynesia: Moorea | collected 2018-08 | reverse complement strand
TCCAGCCCTCTCCTTTTTTGCTGTTTGCTTCTTTGTGTTCGTGTCTGGGTCGGGGCCCGCGCGCGGGGGGTGGGGGGGGGGGGGCGGGGGCGGGCCGGCCGCCCCCCCCCCCCCCCCCCCCCAGCCTGGGTCCTTACGGATTTTCTGAAAAATAACATTTTCAAATCGCTACTTCGTCCACAATTTTCCAGTAAAAACTTTCACTGAAGGTGCTCTTACGTAACTCTAGTGCCACGGATTTGAAATTTATGTTTTGAAAATATTGAAATATTGAAAATATTAAAAACTATCTTGTACCGTATATGGGAAAATGAAAAGCTTCAGTTCCCCCCAAGAAGAACAATCGTAGAGCGAAACGGAACAAATATGGGCTATTATCTGGCACCTGGTCAAGACGAGCAAAGGCCTTGCAATTGGACCTATTGTTTCAGCAGATAGTGTACAGCGTGTAAGCCTCGTAAAACTAAGTACCTCATATATTGCCAGAAAAAACATTTAAACCCCACCCGTTATCAAAAGTTGCAGTACTAATTTCGCAATATGTCTAGAAGCACCACATATCCACATATTGCCATTGCATATATTGCCTGGGTCAATATTCGTCATGATAGACGACAGCCAATGTAAATCCAGTTGTCAGGAAGTTGCGAAACAATCGACGGCCTTGGCACAGGATGTATCGATCTCATCCTTCCCGTTGGTGAAAGTGATATTTGTCCAAGTGCGCTCGACGGCACGCGGTGTCCGGCTTTTAGCCATATTTGTTCTTAGTGTGAATCAATGTTTTTACGTTTGGTTAATACAGCTAGATTGCAAAACTAACTACAGAACTCCAAACAGTTTTCTTCGGTCTCCTCCACCCATACTGAGAAATGAAACAAACAAATAAAAACAAAGAAAAAATATTAGGAATGAATCTGAAACAAGCATTTGGTTATGCCATACCAAAGATTTAAGAGTGCCAACGGCAATAGGCGAGCCATCAAGAGAAATATCACGCATTCATTGGTAGCTATTTATTTCCTGATAATCTTGTGTGCATTGAACTCTTTTTATTTTCATCTTATGACTTTATTACTTTTAACCACTATTTCCATGAAGTGAAGTTTGCACCCAGCCGTCCCCATCTCCACAGCGACTATTAATTAAAGATCTTATCAGCATATTAAGAGAGTAACTAAAGGTAATGTCGATCATTGTCAACTGAATACTCAGTGAAGTACACACCGTTACTAGATCATTTGGAGAAATCAGAAAGGGGCCAGGCCAGGAAGCGGGCTACAGAGGCATCATACAAAATGGTACCTTAAATAAGGAATATTTTCCAGTGAAAAAAAATAGCCTGACGAAGTTGGTCAAGCAAAATGGGTCTTAAATCATGACTTTCGGGCCAGGTGTACGAAAACGGTGTCTTGCAAAACCTTATTTACGGGAGTTTTAGTCACACTGAGTGGCAACCTGCACTGGGCGGAAATGGCCTCAGGTCTCATTCATTATACACTATCACTGCAATAACTATGTCCGTTAGAATGAAAGATTCTTGTGGTGGTAGACGTTTTGCACATGCGGTTTTTCTATAAATATAAACAGTGAAGGTAATTATTTGTGGCTGTTCTTGTACAACTTGTCTTTCAGATCTTTTAAGTTGCCGTTCTTCATTAAGATATAACGCTATGCAACTGGGGTTTGCTAAATTTACATGGCTCACCAGGTAGTGCTTGGTCCGGATAATGCTCTAATTAAATATCTATTAGTGCATGCAGTGCCATGGTATCGATCAGGAAAAGGTAAAAGGCAGTACTGTATTTTTTTTTACTTTTGATGAATCCGGATTAAATGGCTGCACCTTACGGTGCCGTAACGGTGGTTGTACTGCTGTAAATCGTTCGAGAGGAGAACGTGGGCGATTGAAGTCTGTTACCTTCGATAGTCGCACTAAGGCGTGATTTTGTTAAAAGAAAACAGATCAGTGGCTATTTACATACACTCTCAGTGCCACGCCCTCAACACGGGCACACAAAACACAAAATGATAAAGGTTTCCCGTGTGTGAAAATATTTGTTCTTGAAACGGTGCCTCTATTGGCACCTTGGTCATATCAGTTGTTGAAACCGCTCCAATCGATAGTTGTTCAACGGGTGCACCTTTCGATTCCTGCCAAATTAGTCATGGACTTTATAAATAAGGTATTTCCTATATACTAGAACGGTAATTGCACAAGCAAATTATGTTTTGTTGCTAAAGGTCAGAAATAAGCAGGATTGGGACTTTGTTCTTTGATCCGATCTACATTGTGTTCCCTGTTGACTGAATATATCACGCGGCCATGTTCACAGTCCTGTAACCAGAACCTGTAACCACAACTGCATTTTAAGGTGCTGCAAATAACGAACCTGAAAACTGGGCCAGATCAACCTGTTCAGGCTTAACGTGCATTTAACGAGTGGTTTACATTTGCAAGGTAACATGTCCCTGAGATTTGTACCACCAGTAAGCCCCGATAGCTAAACAGCCACATAAAAATTAGATCTTTTTCAATAACGCACATTATAACGAGCATAAACAGAATTAAAAGTAACAACATCTCGAAATTCAGAACAATATTTTCAGTATCTTCAATGTCTCTAGCCCACGAGGGTCTACTGTACGTATTCCAATCCGCTGATGACGCAGCAAGGCTTCAGCGGTGCAGAGTCCAGTCAGGTGCGTGCCCATTGCAGTAATCTGTTGACTCAGATTCCCCAGTGCTGTTTGATCGGCATGGCCTACCGGTGGATCTGACTGGACGTGATTGCATTTCACAGAGCGTGGCTTGAATACAGAGTCACAAATAGGCACTGTCTCTAGCGGCACACTGATCTGTGGAGACAGTTTGACCCTAGATACAGCACGAGTAGGATATACCTGCACACGGTGATATGCTCGTCTCCGAATAGTATCAGGAATAGTAGAGAGAGGGATTGGCCGCTGAGACGCTCTACTATTCCTGATAGTATGAAGAGGATATAACGTAAGTAAATAATGTGCTGTAGCTTATAACACCGATGCCTTTGATTTATTGCTTACGCTGCTGCTACGAGACCTATCTAGATATGTATATCAAAGGTTTGTTGTCGTTTTATTACCAGTTATGTCACGACTAACCATCACCACCACCACCACATCATCATCATCATCATCATCATCATCATCATCGTCGTCGTCGTCGTCGTCGTCGTCGTCGTCTTCTTCGTCGTCGTCGTCAACGTCGTCGTCGTCATCGTCCTTCCCCCTGCCTTCCTTCCTTCCTTCCTTCCTTCCTTCCTGTGTATCGTGCAACACGGGTTATGACGTGATTGCTGCGTACAGACACGAGAGAGAGAGAGAGAGAGAGAGAGCGAGAGAGATACACGTGTTTAATGCCAGATAAAAGTGTTTAATGCCGTGCCAACCACAATGGTCTAAGACACGATTTGAAACAAATAAACAAATAATGTAAAATCAGAAATTCATTATTCGGGGCTGATCGGTGTGTGACGGGGTAGCAGGATAGGGTGTCCCCGTAGTGGAAGTGTCCGGTCTCTTATGTTTTGCCACGGAACGGTGTTGCTAACGGAAAGGCCCAATTGTTCACCTAACGATAGCCACATGGATATCAAGACGATCTAGGGCAGGGGAGACACTGAACAAAGGGACAATAAAATCCTATAGACGTGTATTACTGGCGACATTCCCAGTTTAAACTGTAACACAATATATTCATTTTCAAAAGCACCACAGGCGACAGAGACACATGCTTATGCTGGCATTAAAAATCGAAGTCATCATCAGTCGAAACGAGAGCACTTGTTGGTGGATTGAAAGCGCAAGAAAGACCGATAGATAGGAAAGCAGAAAACCACGACGCCATTCGCAAAACTGTGATGGTGCAACTTTTTTACTTTGTTGAATTTTACTCGCTATGGTAAATGTTAAGGTAATATCAATTTGGAGAGTGGATTAATCTTTGTAGTATAAGCTCAAAGGCATTTTGGTCTAGAACGGCAGTCAGAAATATCTGGCCATTTGCTGCAACAGTCTCCATTTGAGAGACACACCTGTAGTGGACAATCCTTTTGGAACAGGTGGGGTTTTATTGTTTTTTTTTCGAGAAAAAGATTCAAATGTGGATGGATGCTAAATGTATACCCACAGTAGTTTGTTCTAATCCGATGACTCAGCAATGGGTTTGAACCAGCACTCTTCTCAGTAACCAACATGAAGTATAATATTAGCTAATATTGGGCTGTAGTTCATGTGTGATAGGGTAAAGACAGTTTTGTACTTTCTTGTTAAGACTGAGGTAGGGATCAAAGGAGTCACTCTTTGGGTGGCATTTCAAAGTCATATTTAAAAGTGCTCTTTTGATTCTCCTTATGTAGGACTTCCGATTGGTGTCTAATCACAATGTATACACTCTACGCGTCTCTGTGATAGGCCTACTGGGGTTTAAATTATGAAAATTCACGAACATATAGCCTTTAAAGGTCTCACAAGGTTAAATCTAATTGTTTTTCTTTATGTGACTTCCTGCAAATGTTTTTTTAAAATAGTAACACAACTATTTAACGCATAATCCTAGGCTTCCACATAAGCACGCAAAATACATGTGTGAGTATCATTGAACATTTGAAGGTTAAGTGAAGCTGGATCTATTTGTGTGGTTGGACTTGTATATAACCTACGTGACCTATTCATGTTTAATAGTAGCCAAGTATCTGGCATAGTCACTCAAAAGAACTGGCTTATCTCTGAATCACTGCGCCAACATTCCATCTCATCCCACTCTCACCATTACCCCGCGGCCTATTTATTTTCAATATCGAGTGGTTTTATCCTTAGATCAGAGGGAAACCTTCCACCAATATGAAGATGACTGGTTAAGTACTTTGGAAATATTTTGGTAACGGACACACACACACAAGGACCGATGGACAGACACACAAAAGAAAGCTATAAACCCCGTCAAGCAAGGCAGTAGTAAACTGTGAGAAAGTGTACTTCTTTCTACAAAACATGGTACATAGTTTGGTGTATATCATGATGATGATTAATTTACCGTGCGCGAAAACCATGCAGAGCCATCACAGAAAAGGGAATGTACAGAATTTAAGTACATCAGTTATATAGGACGCATAATTTCTGATTCAATTTCCTGACTCGTGACTTAATAGCATCGCATTATTATTATTTCTTCTGAGCGTCCATGCTATTCTAATTTCTAATCGATTAATTAAATTCACAAAGTAAATATGGGTTTGATACATATTTGCAAAATGTCACTTGGCGTGGACGATAGAATATCGTAGGATTTTATTTTAATTTCTGGAAAGTCCCTTTTTGAGAAAATGACCCAGTTGCCGCGACGCGACTCGACTTCCTTTGGCGACATGTGTTTTTCTGTCACAAAGCCTAAATGCCGGAGAGCAGGAGAATCATGGGGTTAATGGGATTTTTACATATGACAGAATTCACTCCCACACGCGACTGGGGCATTGTGATGTATAATGAGACATTCTTCAGACGACACCGGTCCTGAATGCCCGCAGTTCCAGACCAGAATCGATACCTACCTGGGGTGTCCGATCACAGCGTGGCAGATTAGAGAGGTGCATGCCATTATACATGCAAGGCGCCATTCAAGCCGTCCGTTGGCTCCTTTGTGCCATGCCTGTCGGACATTATTGCGTTTAGCTCATTTCCCACGGCGCTGTGAACCTTATATATTTGCTTTTCCCTGAGCACTTATGCCAGCATGAGGTGATTAATCAAATCCCTCGCACCAGGTAGCGTGGAAATTGGATTCTTTTTTCTATCTTTTTTTTTTGCGCAACAGTCGCAAGAACATCTAGAAGCTACTTCAACACGAAGGGCCAAAAGACGATGTAAAGCCAGCGATTCATGTTAAGAACAATTGTTAAAGCAGGCAGAGCATGGGAATATCACCACTAATGATGACAAGGGTCAGATAAATGTCTTATAGGCTTGGCCGCGTTGTCTGACATCGATTACACTATTTGGTATTTTTTAATTAAATCGACCAGGGTAGGGCCACTGTCAACTGGCTTTTGTGGTGTTTATTATACATGACAGAAATAATGCATTCAGAACCGAGCTGTTTGTCTGTATAGTTCTCGGCACTGCTATATATTATAACAAAATTTGTATACCGCCGTGTTACATTTACCAGGATCCCTTCCCATGGACTAAACGTAAAAAGTCTTCATTTAGTAATTATCAAGTAAGTAAAACTATATTGATCAATATAAACACTACATTAATTAGAAGTATGTGCTCCTCGCAGAAACGACTAAGATGGTGTAATCACATAAAGTTCTACTCACATCTTACCTTGCATTGTTGTAATCACATGGTGTAATCACATAAAATTCTAATCACATCTTACCTTGCATTGTTTTAATCACATGATCATGTAATCACATGAAATTCTAATCACATCTTACTTTGCATTGTTGTGATCACATGATGTAATCACATAAAATTCTGATCACATCTTAGCTTGCATTGTTGTAATCACATGATCATGTAATCACATGAAATTCTAATCACATCTTACATTGCATTGTTGTGATCGCATGATGTAATCACAAAAAATTCTAATCACATCTTACCTTGCATTGTTGTAATCACATAATGTAATCACATAAAATTCTAATCACATCTTACCTTGCACTGTTGTAATCACATGATGTAATCACATAAAATTCTAATCACATCTTACCTTGCATTGCTACGGATTCTGTAGGTTTGGTTTGTATATTTACCACCAGCGGTTGGATCTTTTTTTTTTTTTTTTATTAAGTTTTGATATACAGATATAACACATTATATATAGGTGGAGGGTAAGTTACATTAGCAAATCCAAACTCTAGTGATATTTACATGTTGATGGCTGGAGTTATTGAAAAAATTAAGTCTCAGTTTTGATTGAAACTTATGACTTAAAGCAAACCTTACGCTTATTTTTTTGTCTGGCGATGATCGTATTGAATTTAAAGTCAACTGGGAACAAAATTACAATCTTTATAAAAGTATGGACATTTAAAAAATTTCAGTAACCATCACCAGAGCTAGGCAAACAGATGGGGACACTTTAAATGCGTTTATGTACACGTTCGTTTATGTACACTTCCTTAAACATACTGGGGGAGGAAGCACCGAGGCGATCACCCAAGCAACCTCAGCTGATGTACCGGACAGCTGCCTATTTGACGTTTGTGCCTTTTTCTGTAGACAGAAAGTTAGATGGTTTCACCCTCTGGCACTGTCACAGCCTCAGGCGTTTCCATACATGTTGAAGTTCTATGTTAATGGGAGTTAAAACATACCGGGAAGTACGCCATGGGAATGCCTAAATAAAAAAAGATATCTATATTAAAACCATTTATTCAGAAAATATAGGCGCCGTGCTACATATGAGCAAACTCTATCGCTAGCCAGGTAAAATGCTACATGTAACTTATTACGTAGCGCAGCACTTTATAGTGTTCCCTTATAATAACGTCTGGTGCTTGTGTCCCCCAAATCCCGAGTCCTGAAGTTTCTAGCAATCCTCTTGCTGTAAGGCCTATACTCTTCCGTGTACATGTATGTTACGTGGAGCTATCCAGTGCCCCCGCACGTCATATGGAATACGAACACGTGATCAACTCTAACGCCTTCCTGCTTGATTGCCTCAGCATTTATATTGCATTTAGAATGTCAAATTCTGTCTGGAGTATTTTTCATAAAAATGAGGTCCAGGATATGGTATATATGAAACACAAGAGAGGTACCGGGCTTGCATGGGTATCACAGCAGCAATTTGTAGATATGAGCGAACTACTACTAGTATATTCACATTGGTACGCTTCTGCCAAATATATAGCTCATGAGCTAGTGCTATTCGAATGAATCAGAAACCTTGAAAATCAATATATTTAAGCCCATGGGCGTGAAGACGGATGCCGTCCCCAAATTTACGCCCATGGGCTGGCCTTAACTTGGGGGTGGGTTTAGGGTGGACGTAAATACAGGGATCCCCGGTAGGGATACATTTACATTGACCTTGTAACTCCTTGTTTCAGAGCAGAGTAACGCAGTACTAGTCACCACACTGGTTAACGAGGTTCTGTCACGTAGTGTTTGACAGTCTTCTGTTAGAAGGTCCGTCACTTGAAATATCCGCATGGCTTTAATATTGATTTTTTTACTAGCCCCGAAATCATCATCTATCGTCTATTGCCACAGGTTGTCGCCAAGGCCTTCCATTTTATGGCACGCCTATTCCGTGATTCTTGCCGCTTCTGCTATTCTCTGGGCGTGTTACGTGGTGGCTAGCTACAGACGCTCCGTGTGAAGAAAATATCCAGAGAATATTGGCAGGGTGATAAAAGCATAAGTGACACATGAATGAGCACAGTGCCTAGAGGTTCCCCCGTTGTTCCACCGAGACTTTTCACACATCTCTAGGGTACAGACATCTAATGTTACATTCATGAAGTATTCGAGGTTACAAAATTTTTGGGCTGCTGGAACCAATGTCCACGGGCTATGAGGTGCACTGGAACAAGTATTTATAAAAGGAGTGTGGAAAAGGGCACATGTATGTGCAAGTACATCCTGTGCAGCATTTCAAGTAGTAGTAGTAGTAGTAGTAGTAGTAGTAGTAGTAGTAGTAGTAGTAGTAGTAGTAGTAGATTTAGTAGTAGTAGTAGTAGTAGTACATGTAGTAGTAATAGTAGTAGTAGTATTAGTAGAATAGTAGTAGCAGTAGTAGTAGTATAGTAGTAGCAGTAGTAGTAGTAGTAGTAGTAGTAGTAGTAGTAGTAGTAGTACACTACTTAGTAGTAGTAGTAGTAGGAGGAGGAGGAGGAGGAGTAAATTAATTTGACACATATACACATATGATCTGATCCCAACTAAAATGTGACGTTTCTCTATAATCATATAAAACAATATTTGATATTGTAACAAAAAATATAAAAAAAACCTTACAATAACCTAAAATGGTTGGTTTGAGTTACAACCATAGATGGCTATAGATTGTGTACACCGATCCCTCATCGCTGCCTGTCTATGATGTTTCAGTAAAGGAGAGGAGCAGGGTAAGGAGTGTTATACCTACTCTGGAAAATACTGGGAGATGCGCAAGGATCCCGGTTTCGTCAAGATGGCCTTTGACAAGATTTGGTGACGTCAACTGACCACACAGCGTGTATGACATGTGTTCCACTGCAGGATATCCACCTAGCATGTATAACGTGCTGGTTCATTGGTAGCCACTTACCTAGACTAAGGCCTTTCTGTTATGTTAATAACAGTAGATTTAGTCATTCAACAACATCTTGTTATTCTAATCAAACATGTATATGATACAATAGAGTTGCTAGCATGCAGTGATAGACATTCCTCCACAGATAGGATTTTTGTAGATGAGTAGAGCATACATTCCACACGTTAAGCTTTTTTTAGAGTACCTCCCTATAGATATAGAGGTTTGTTATGATATACTATATTATATAACTAGTCTAATCAAAAACTATACTATATTATGAAACATTGCAAGCTACAGTGTAGAAACAATACCTGCACATTTCAACATGCTATTATATTGGATCTTCATAATTAACTTCGTTAGCAGGCTTTTCTTTTTACGGCTTCCTGCAGTGGTATTTATTAATCGCTAGTTGGTGCCTCAGGACTTGGCACTTGAAGGCTAACAGTATGGTGGGAGCAAAACCTCTCAGTATCCGCGGAGCTATTTTAGCTGGTGGTCTGAGCCAAGTTTCTTGATAAATCAAAAGTTTGGAAATGTTTCTTAAACGCAGTAATCACTTTACCTATCTTATCAATGCCTTAAGATATATTAGAGTTTTTCAAAATACTTAAATCTAAATTTTGACTTAAGTCTCCTATCTGCGCAATGTGATTGGCTAAGAATCTGACTTAAATTAAAGTTTAGACTTAAGTATTTTTATGAACTCCAATCCAGTTCGGAACTTAAGATTTTTCAAGAAAATGGAACTACTTGCCCTATTGCAATGTGTACAGCATGGATCTGTAACAGTCATCAGCAATATTGACACCAATGTTACATATGGCAAGTTGAATTATTGACTACTCTAACCTTTTTATATATGCTTTTCCAAGCTCAGATATTTAAAATTAATTTAACATTTACACATAAATATATATACATACACATGCATACATATACAAACTCAGTATATTTATATAAAATATGTAAATATATGAAAGCAGAATTGAAGTGATTTACCATTGTTTACATGTACTGTATGTATCTACCAGTACGTGTCATATAATTAAGGTAGCAGTACATTGAACCATGTTTTGAGTTATACCAGTACACCTGTACCCAGGGTAATATTTCACACCAGTACGTCTGTACCAAGGGCAATATGTTACAGCAGTATGTCTGTACCCAGGGCAAAGTGTTACACCAGTACACCTGTACCCAGGGTAATGTCTTGCACCAGTACATCTGTACCCGGGGCAATGTGCTATACTAGTACATCTGTACCCAGGGTAATGTCTTACACCAATACGTCTGTACCCAGGGCAAAGTGTTACACCTGTACCCAGGGCAATGATGTGTTACACCAGTACATCTGTACCCACTGGGCAAAGTGTCACGCCAGTACACCTGTACCCAGTGTAATGTATTACACCAGTAAGTCTGTACCCAGGGCAATGTGTTACACTAGTACATCTGTACCCAGGGTAGTGTCTTACACCAGTACACCTGTACCCAGGGCAATATGTTACACCAGTATGCCTGTACCTTGGGTAATGTCTTACACCAGCACATCTGTACCCAGGATAAATGTGTTACAGCAGTACGTCTGCACCCAGGATAATGTGTTACAGCAGTACGTCTGTACCCAGGGTAATGTGTTATACCTGTACATCTGTACCCAGAGATATGTGTTATGCCAGTACAATGTACATCTGTACCCATGACAGTCTGTTATACCAGTACATCTGTATTTGGGGTGATGGGTTATACCAGAATATCAGTACCCAAGGCAATGTGTTATACCAGTACATCTGCACTCATGGCACCAGTGCATTTGTTATAAGGAAATGTGCTGTACCAGTGCACCTGTACTCATGTGTATAAGGGAGGTGATGTGGAATCAAAAATAATGTGGCAGAAAAATAATGTGAGTTCGTGCAAAGATTTTACCAAAATTCTTAATATACTATAACGCTCTTAGTTCTATTTTATTGTTGATATTAATATACATGTAGACGTTACTTTGTTAGTAATGTTGTTATATGTGTGTGTGTGCTTGTGGTGTATATACTGTTAAGTTTAACAAGATCAGCCTGCATGATTGTCTGTGACTTCAGTGTGGCTATATAGCAAAGATTATTATTAAAACATAAATGCTATGACGTACAAATACATGTAGTGGCTGGTTAGGCTGTTTCTATTGTTGTGGGTCGACATTACTGCTTCCACAGTGATTCGTGCAATATTACTGTTGTAAGGCGTATGTGAATGAATGCTGTTACTGCTTTGTAGTAAAGCTAATTAGTAACTTGAGTGAGCACTGTTAAACTTCCAGTTGTCCTAGTACACAGTGAAATGTCTGTATGAAGTGTGCCTGGTTCCTGGACTGTGTGGTGTCCCAAGGTAGGGAGTCTCAGAAATCAATGTTCCCTCATAACAGGTCATTATTTGTGCTGGTGTAGTGTCTTATCGACTTGTGATCATGTCTTTCTTCAAACCTTTCTAGGGTCAACATGGGGGGCTATGTATATCAAACCTCTGAATGATAAGTATACATATATACAATGTATATTACAATATATATACTATGTATTGTGGGTTTTTTGTGCTTTTTTTTGAGGGGGGGTACTATATAATCGTTGAAAGGATGAAAATTCAGACCGCTCTACAAGAGGCTTAGAGAGTACAGACATTCCTTACTGAATCGTGGCCGGACATTGCTGTAATACAACTGGTAGTACATATATACACGATCTGAATGTGTGATTCATGCCAAACAATGACACCTTCTGAAAATACGGTTTGGGCCACTGCTAAAAAGTGGTCTTTATGCTAAGGTGACCTTAATCCTGAGGTGGCCCCAAGGTGATGTTCAACTGTAATGCTATTTGAAGACCCCCCCCCCCCTCCCGTGGAATTTAAATTTAAAATTACACCCTCTGTGTCTTGTTGTACGATCTTGAATTGTAAGGTTCAGTGAATTGAATCTGAAATCAGTCATTTACAACTAAAGACCAAATCTTTTGAGATAATATAATGCGTGTGCTAATTAACGATTTAATTACTACTGATCGGAATGGTTTGAGCGATCATGGACTGGGGTTCTCGAAAATACTTAACTCTAGAGTTTTGACTTCAGCCTTAGCCAGTCACACTGCTCAGATTGGTGACTTAGGTCAGAGCTTGGACTTAAGTTTTTTTTTAAGAAACTCCAACCCCGATTTGACAGTGTACGTCAGTGTTAGGATGAGTCTGAGAGAATGCTAACAAATCCTACATGTTCCAGTAGGCTGATTTTCACAGATGACAGCTGACCAGCTAATCATGTGCACTTATGTAAATGATACCAATGTCACCCAACATTTTTGCGTGACATCTTGCTGGGTTTTGTATGCAAAATACATGACATTGGCTTGTTGAGAGTGTTTTAATTGCAGGTGCAAATATGGAGTAGATTTTCTTGGTTGTTCTTGCAAATGTTTTTTTGCTTTTTTATGTCGCAATTTCAGCTTTGCGTTCACGCTGGACAAATATTGGTGGGTTTGCAGCTTTCAGTAGTCACCCTACACCAGAACAACTAAACATTATGTAGCTAGTGTGGTCTGTGTTGAGCTGCTTCGGGACAGCAGCTTGTGTATTGATTGCAGAAGCAGTTCAAACTCTTTACGCAAGCTTTCGTCGGTTTCCTCGATGCCAATATGTGTAGGAGTTGAAATCCATGGCCTGCAACATCAGTGAGGTTATACAAATGTACCAGGCAACTACACCCCAGGCTTCTCATTGCTTCATTGTATAGTAATAAGGTGCCATTGAGGAAGTAATGCTGATGGAATTATTGATTACTAGTATTTGATAATAATAATATAATACGCCTTTGTATATAGTACGGTGGTCTCTCTCCCACATAAAGGACACTCTCTAGAAAGGACACCCTCTAAAGTAGACCAATTTTTGGCAGCAAGTACTGCGAATTCATGTGGTGCTCCCTCTCACCAAAGGACATCTCTGTAATAGGGAGAGATTTTTTTGGCAGAAGGGGTGTCCTTATTAGAGGGGGACTACTGTAGATTGTATTGCTGTGATCTAAGACTAGTAATATACATTGTGCTATAATACTGAGCCAAAATGCGACACCGGTACTTTTTATCTTCTGGTAGTTCTGACGCATTACACGTTACTGCACTGCAATGTTCATATACACAGTGGGTCATGTACAATCAAACTATACTGACATGTGTTCACAAATACAGTAGTCCCCCTCTAATAAGGCCACCCTATTTGCCAAGAAATTGTGGCCACATTAGAGAGGTGGTTGGCAAGAAGGAGAAGTAAATTCATTCATAGTAGCAACACCAAAAATTTGTGCCCACATTAGAGAGGGTGGCCTCTGTTGAGAGTGGCCACTAAGAGAGGGATTACTGTACAAATATATATTTATCCTGCAAAGGAGACAGCAAAATGCATTTGTTTGATATTTAAAAATTGTGCAGGTTTCGTCAGAATTACTGGACCGAAGTATCAGAGACCTGATTTGTAACCACTTTGGCATAGATTTAACTTAATTGCTTTGACTGAACAAATGGTGTATAGAAATTCAGACAGTTTAATCTGTTGTAAGCTGTAAGAAGAAATCAGACTGGCTCGGTTGTACTGTTTATTTCTTTCACTGTGGTACACCGTAATGACGTTAGTTAAAAATATGTTCCTTGCGTTTGATTAAGAAAGCAGAATTTCTGGCAGATTTCTAGTGTCAGGAATTTGAGTGGATCGAAAAAGTGATTCAGATTCGTAGCGAAACCAGATATTCTCAGTCAAAGGTAAAAAATGTACTATCAATTTATATGTACTATATAGCATTGAAGATTGGCTTATACATTTTACCAATCAAATTATATGATCATCATCAGTAAAATGATACAGGCCCTTTATTAGGTGGTCAGAGCTGCCTGTCAATAATAATAATAATAATATGCAGTTCTTATATAGCGCTTTTTCCTTGCCGAAGCTAGCTCAAAGCGCTTTACATATTATTATCCCTGGCAGACCTGTTATATCTATCACCTGCTCAACTCCCTGGGGAGTATACACCCGATTACACGCTTTAAGGTGCCATGGGTAATCTAAGTACAATTGCAATATCTGTCAACAAAGTCCCTAAATCTTTATTTGAAGCCTTAAGCATGGTTAAGCTTACAAAGGAAATGTGTTAGTATAGTATACTACCCGAGAACGGAGTAGTTTAAAGAAGTATCTTAAGCCCAGAAACAATGGCGTAAACACTAATCTCCTTGGCAGCTGTTGTCTTTTCCAAAGCTTAATATAGGTTCTGGACATTTGATTTTTCTAGACACCATCCCTTGATATGTAAAGTGGTTAATGTAAGCGTTTGGTGTTTCCTGTATGCAGATAAGCAAATTTGATCACAAAACCATTTCATATTACTCATCATGGTTGTAGCTGACAAAGTGTCCTGAGCAATCATGTAGATATATTTGTGTGATCGGTATTCGAGAGCTTATTAAAGCTACAGGCATATACATGTACATGTACACCAGTAATGTATACACATGTGATCATGATTCATGTATGGCCACACTAATATCATGAACGTTGTTGATACATAATTATTTATTTATTAAACGG
>JAAUYG010080124.1_pt1 | contig 14920 bp, 12 predicted proteins | sample 7278091 | NCBI WGS metagenome assembly JAAUYG01 (sample SAMN14350201, study PRJNA611818) | marine sediment metagenome | isolation source: surface marine sediment (0.6m) | place: French Polynesia: Moorea | collected 2018-08 | reverse complement strand
GTTACCTTCGTAGTCTACATCTTCTACTTCTTATTTTCATTTTATACATCTTCTTCTAATTATCTTCTTCTTCTTCTTCTACTTCTTCTTCTTCATCTTCTTCTTCTTCTTTTCTTATTCTTATTCTTGGTACGTGTAGGACTCTGCTAGGGTATATATACACGGGAAAGATCCCTAGTCTAGATTATAGCCATATCCTCAGTGATCCTGCCAATCATAGCCTGTTAACTATTAACATCATGAAAGGAATCTTATCACAATCATTTCAGTTGCTCTTTATGATTTGTCTCAATTTGATTTGATCATGTTGATCAAAGATCACAGTCGACAAGATTAACTCTTCGCACATGTACATGCTGCACGCTATCAGATGGGGAATTTACCCATCCAGTACATTGAACCATACTATGTACTACTAGTCATGCTAGTAATTATAACAAAATTAATCATGTTAACGGTATGCTCAGTCCTCTGTAGCCTCTGGTATTTATGGACCTACATGTACAATGTACAGCATGTAGTCATTGCTGCTCAACAACCAAACTTAATAAAATGGTTACATTGATAACACGCCACACATTGGGACACTTATCCCAGCAAAAAGTGCTACTTACATGCATGTTTGATTTACCACTACTGGTATACAATGTTTCAGTTGCCAGCACTGGTAATCATGTTTCAGTTACCATGGTTACCAGCGTTTGATCTATGAAGTCACTCACAGTCAGTAGCTACAAATGCTGCACTGAATTTCCTATATATACATATACATGGTACAATGTACATGTATATTATGAGCTTTTTATTAGTGTTCGATAGTAACATATGCCATATACTCTCTGTGATACATGATATATTAGGGTTTGAAATACATGTATGAGTGACCTTTAGCTTAACCATTTACGGTGACTTATGGTCAGATTGAGTGACAGATTTGGACTCTCTGTATTGGACTTCTTATTAGCGGATTAGTGTTAACAGTAACATACATTGTATTCCCTAGGTCAGCTCCTTGACAAGATAAGCCTATAAAATCTGAGTGCCCTTGATTTTGACCTTTCAACATGTTCAAGGCAATGACAAAACCAAATGTAACAGTGGCGTTGGACTTCTTGTATATGACACAAAAATGGAAAGTACATGTACGTGTACCATAAGAAACCATGGAGGTTTAATAACATGTTATAATCATGATTAGTGATCTGTTTATAAATCCTGGTGCATCTGTGATCAGGTGATTGGTAGAGTAAAATTTTATTGAGCAGTAGCCTGTAAATATGGTGGTCATGCAGCATGTGTGTGCCATGGTAGTAGGTTAAGTCTAACATTTAGATGCTTGTCACATTAAACTGCCCCCTGTGGTAGCAATTACAACACTTTTTCACGATGTTGCATGGGACTTTTTGGAAGTTCCAAAAAGTCCCATGCAATTCTGGTAAATCTTTTGCAGACAGGCATAAGTCCTATCAGAACATTGCGTCCATACAACATGTACAAAAGTCGGGAGCTATCGTTTAAACTTACCTGTATTAAAAACGAAGGGTTAAGTGCCTTAACTGTATCATATAGGATTTAGAATTTAACATAAAACCTGTCTTGAGAGACCACTGCCATGAAAGACCAACCTGTCTTGAAAGACCACACATTTTTTGCAGCAGTACCTGTTTCAATATACATGATATAATACATACATGTGTAACTGAACCTGTCACCAGAGACCACATGTTTTGTGGCCAATGGGGTGGCCTTTCAAGACAAGTTCTACTGTACATGTATTGCATTCCCTGTATTACGTATTTACTAGTACACATGCTAATTTATTACAGGGGAACCTCAGAATTAAGACAACTTGCACAGGTTGGGGGACTGTAACAGTTTATTAAAAATTGTTTGATATTCTTATTATAATCTGAGAATACTAAACACTGTTACAGTAATATCCATGTAGTTTTGGTACTGTTGGGAAGCAGTCTGTACTCTGATGTATTCTGAATTGGTCTTAGTTCTGAGGTGGTCTTAATTCTGAGGTGGCCTTAATTCTGAGGTGGTCTTAATTCTGAGGTGGTCTATATTCTGAGGTAGTCTTAATTCTGAAGTGGTCTTAATTATGAAGTGGTCTTAATTATGAAGTGGTCTTAATTATGAAGTAGTCTCCAAGCGAGGGTCAGACTCCACTATATTTTATCATGTTTATTGCAAGTCTGTTACACTATATTTTATTGCAAGCCTGTTACATGTGTTAGTCTGGTGACACTCTGTTTTTTTGTCATCCCCAGGAGGAGACAGACGATGACTCGGTGGAGGACAGCGAGGGTCGTACCGGGTCTCAGGACTCCAAGTCCAGCCCGGGGAAACCCGTGCGGGGTTACAGCCAGGCCAGCAAGCCGGGGGTGGAGTGGGAGATATTGGAGGGACTGCGGGACGGCCAACACTATGAGGAGAAACCACGCAAACACGAAGGATACCTGATGAAACGCCGAAAATGGCCGATGAAGGGATGGCATAAGGTACATTTAACATACACCACTTAAAATAGGGTCTGGAAAGTTTTGCTGCACAGATCATACAGATTGATATTCAGTTCTGTAGTTGCTGAAAAACTTGGAAAACTACGATCTACCATACTGTGCTTATGGCGATACAGGAAACCTGTCTTTAGAGACCACTGCCATGAGAGACCACCTGTCTTTAATGACCAGATATTCATGGCAGAAGGTCCTACATTTCAGTATAATTGAACCTGCCACCAAAGATTAAGATCACCTGTCTTGAGAGACCACATTTGTATGGCCAAAAATGATGGTGGTCTTTCAAGACAGGTAACTGTACCAGTATTAGATTACTATAGTATTGTGCTTATATGGGTTAATACAGTGTGTGCATTGCTCAGTTGCTGTCCTGTTGTTCTGATACCAGTATTTCATTGTACCTTATGTGCAGCATTTGCAACGTATTGGTAGATATTATGATTTTCCTGTCATTTGTGTTGGTTTAGATTGGTTTCGATCACGATATACGTAGACTGTTGCGACTGCGATGCTCTTGGCCAATTTTCACGTGTCCCTATCATACCTGATGCCTGTATGATTCAATTACAAAGTTCATGTAGGTTTGATCATTGATATAATATGGTTATGTGTTTGATTTTATCTGAGCATGAAGTCAAAGTTAAAACACTTGCTTTTCCCTAGCGGTTCTTTGTACTGGAGAGAGGAATTCTCAGCTATGCCAAGTCACCAACTGATGTAAGTACATGAAGTATACAGTCTATGAATGGTCTATGTTCACAGGTATATTATAATATAGACTCTAGATCCCTTCTCAGAACTAGAAACCAATCACTCAATAGGGGGAGCCCTTTGTGGGAAAATGTGTCGAAGACCCCCGAAAAAAGTGAAATTGCGAGAAACGTGACGCCTTTGTACATGTTGTATGATGGAATGAGATTGACTAAAGCATGCTCATATGAGCAAGGGTAGTTTGGCTTCCGAAAGAAACTGACTTTTCATGTTTTGAACTTGTGGCGCCAAATATTAGTATTCCCTATTCAAGTTGGATGCAGACTTCATGGGTTCAGGGGTTGTGCATGGCTTTCTGTGGATATATATTGTGTATGTACCAATGGATCTATATCCTGTACCAATTAAATTTTCTTTAATTAAAATATACCCAGTACATATACCCTACCAGGTCGGGTGTTCATTTCCACCTGTACACTCAATACATATGTATGAGCTGTATCATTTAAACATTGCTCACTATTAGCTTGCAAGCGTAAACATAAATTTTAAATCTGATAAAGCACGCTGACTTCCGTGAAATAGTTTGGGGTTTAACATGCTGAAAATGGAGCGATACATGTTATATGATATTTTTTGTGCTCATGACTAGCCCGACCATTGCCGTTAGGACTATTCCTGTAATATTTGTGTTTGTGTGTATAATAAAAGCCATTGTGTCTCCATTGTTTATTTTTTTCCCACCAGTTAATCAAGGGCAAGTGCAGTGCTATGATAGACGTGGGACTGTCCGTGCTGGCCTATAAGAGCCTGGGGAGGAGGATAGACATTGATGCTGAGGACACCATTTACCATCTCAAGGTGAGGGAGCAGCTGGGCGCTTGGGGGAAGGGGGTGGGGTGGAGTTAGGGTGGGGGTTGAGGGTAGGGATGGGTTGGGTGAAGGTGGGGTGTGGTGGGGGTTGAGGGCATGGGATGGGTTGGGTGGGCTTGAGAGTGGGGATGGGATGGTTTTGGGTTAGGTGGAGGTGTGGTGTGGTGGGGTGGGAGTTTAGGGCATGGGATGGGGTTGTGTGGAGGTGCGTTGCGGTGCAGTGGGATTGAGGGTAGGGATGGGATGGGGTTGGGGTTAGGTGGAGGTTATGTGGGGTTGAGAGTACTAGTAGGGATGGTTTGGGGTTGGGTGGAGGTGGGGTGTGGTGGGGTTGAGGGTAGGGATGGTATTGGGTTTTGGATGGAGGTGGGCTGGGGTCGGGGTTGAGGCATGGGTGAGCTGGGTTAGGGGTGGGGAGATGGGCTGGGTTAGGGGTAGAGGGTTGAGATAGTAGGGATCATGGGGTGGAGTTGGATGGAGGTTGGGTAGGGTGGGGGTTGAGGCATAGATGGGATGGGATAGGTTTGGGTAGGAGTGGGGGGTTGGGCTGAGAAGAGGAGGGCATTCAGCATGTGCAGTGATCATGGTGATCAGTTCACTCTGTCTTTGGTTGCTGCTGCTAATGGTAAGACACTATAAACAATAACATACATATGTCATGGATATGTAGCCTGAATTAGAAGAATGCAAGCAAGCAGCTTAATATGAAGGTGTGATGTTCGAAGCATTGGATTGAGCACATTGATGCATTGAGCTGATGTAGCTCTGTCCATGTACATTTATCATGAATATTGTCTCTATAAGCCCTGTCATGAATGGAGACATAATCTGTTCTCTTGTAGGCTATAAGTCCATAATAACTCATCCTCCCTGTCATTGCTGATCTCTGCCATTGGTGATTCACAGGTGAAGACACAGAAGCTGTTTGATGATTGGTTGAAGCAGCTACGGAAACACCGGTTGTCACGGCAGCAGGAGATCGCGTACGGGTCGAAGGATGCGCCCAAACTGACGGACATCCCCAGCCCTGTGGAGGAACTGACACCAGCCATGTCTCCAGTGGCCTCAGGTAGAACTACAGCAGGGATAATACAGTGAAATTAAAAATTCAATTAGTGTTAGTAGACTGTTACAATAGCAGATATATACTGCCAGTACCTATATATCGTTTTAATTTACTGCATGAAAGCAGTGACGTTACCCCTTTGTAATAAGGTCACGCCAGTAGATATATACTGGCAGCATATATCGTTTCAATAAACTCTGCGTGAAAAAAGTAATCCCCTTCAAATAAGGCCACCCCAGTGGCCATGGAATTTGTCGCCACATTGGAGAAGTGGTTTGGCAAGATGGAGAATGAACTTCGTATACATGTACAGTAGTATGGATATAGATTTTTGGCCACAATAATGTGTGTGTGTGTGTGGGGGGGGGGGGTAGGCCACTAATTGAGGGAGCACTGTACATGTGGTAACATAGAATCTTTTAACCTACAAGGAATCCTTCCCATAACACAGTTATTAGGCAGGGACTATAAATTTGGCTATTTTCATGGAGTATGTGTAGCTTCTCTAAGCTCACAAAATTAAAGGTGATTACTGTAATGCTAAAAATATCGGCAATTGCTGCTTTGTGCTCAAATTTGGATTTATGCCCAGGGAAAATCTGTAACTAGGTAGCTGGTGCTGACTGCTACACTTAGCATATAACATGTATACATGCACTGTACTTTCCATGGTTTCCTAGGCGACCCCATTGTCCTGCCGGGATACACGGTCACCGGGGACCCGTCCCGAGCCAGCTACAAGTACGGCAGTCTGGAGAAATCTCAGAGTAAAGTGGCAGCCTGGCTTCTGGATTCCCATGGCGTGGAACACTGGAACAAAGGTCTGGATAGGGAGATTGGTGTTAATCATATTAATCAGCTTAGGTGTTCATCTGGATTGTGGTGTTAATCATACTAATCAGCTTAGGTGTTCATCTGGATTGTGGTAGGATACTAGGTGATAGCATTAATCCGGATAAAGGAACAAGCCCGTTGGAACAAGTAACAGGAGAAAAGGGGGATGAACTAGTATACGCCAGTATTTGTTACTAGCAATCCTGGTAATAGTGCTAGTATACGATCTGTTGATACCGGCACCTGTTGTAAAATGGGAAGTTCTTCATTCATTGATAAGATAGACTGATTGAAGGTGGAATCGATCAGAAAGAGACATTTTAAATCTGACTGCCATTGATTATCTTTAAGTATCTTTTTGAGGGTAGTTACTGGTATGATCTTTTATGGTGGTCCAATATCTGGGCCTGTGTGCTAAGAATAAAAAAAAATGCTTGTACATGTAACTACGTATTTAGGTCTCAAGGTCTGACTACATAGCATTATCGTGTGTTTTTTTCAGAACTGTCAGCAGCTCAGTCAAAGATATTCCATCTGACGACTCTCCTGGAGAAATGGAACCAGTCCACAGACACCCTGGATTCTGGCTCAGAGGTAACAGGAGAATCTCAGTGCCAATAACACACATCACTACAGTGACACCTGTAATTAGAGACCACCTCAGTTGCCATAAAGATGTGGTTCCCTAAGTTTCAGATAGATGCAGTAAAACCTATCTTGAGAGACCACTGCTATGAGAGACCACCTTCCTTAAAGGACCACATACGCCTGGCAGAAGGTCCTACCGGTGCATTTCAACATATTTGAACCTGTCGCCAAAGACCACCTGTCTTGAAAAACCACATTTGTATGGCCAGTCGCTATTCTATGGGCTTCATTCATGTATGAAAGTGTCTGTAATCCAGATAGCAGCATAGCTAACAATCTGGATGCCTTACGAAAAAACAATACAAAAATAAACAAGAATATATCAAAATAATTGAATGATATAATGATGATTTGTTATCTCCGCCATACCAAAAAAAAATAAAAGGTATAAAAAGTTATTTAAAGTCAGATCCTCTCTGATTACAGGTTCAGTAATCTAGTGAATGTGACGAACACAGTAAAATGTTCCTTCTGGCAGATATGTGGTCTCTCAAAGTGGTCTTTCCCTCTGGAGTCACTCATAGGACCTACTAGAAACATATACTGAAATCTGTCAGACCAGCTTGGTCTATCAAACATGTCAAATGAATGTCATTATGTCTAAATGTGACAGTAGATTTCCATTTCATGCTACATTTCTGTGGACAATTACAGAGAACAAAATTCAGCAGATGGTGATTATGACAGGACTCCAGAGTCCAGAAATATCCGTTTGCAAATCCAGAAATTATTGAACAGGTATGTGGCATGTCCTTATTGACAGTACGTCACATTTCTTTCAGATTGTCCTTTTTATCACTGACAGCTATATGAACATGATAAATGCAGACTGTTCTGTCTATATCATTGTATATTGCATGGTTTGAACTGGTGGAATGCATCATCTGTTTCAGTATATGGCATCATCGCAAGACTTCCTCCCGCATGCCAGATCCCACGCCAGCAGCAAACACAGCCGCCTCTCCGCATCTTCCACCAATGTCGCCAAAAAGGACAAGAGCAACAAAGGTCGCAAGTCCTCCACCTCGAGTACCAGCAATAATCTCTCGGTGAGTGCAAACAGGTCACCTAGTTCTCATCTGCCTGGATTCATTTGTTACAAAGGATAATTTTATATATATATTGTATGTAGGGATATTTGTGCTTTAAAATGACCTGCTTGACCACTCTGGCTTATGTGTGTGATCTAAAGCCGAAGGTTATGAGAAAGGTTGATGAGTAGGTGAGTCATAAAATCAAGTCGAACCTGTCGTTTCAGATCAGAAAATACTAAATATAAATTTATATAGGTAGGTTTCCCCTATTTCAGTGGCTAATCTCCACCAAGTCCACTACTCCGTCCTGGAAAATTTCTAGTACTGTAGGCAGGTACAATGTACATTGGTTGTATTAGAGGAGGCTGTTTCTAGGGACCATGTATCCTGTGTTGAAGCTAATTGTGTCTTTCTAGACAGTTATAGCCAAGCAGCACGCTGTGGCTCATGCATACAAACATGTATCACTGAACAAGTGCCATAGCATTACCAGTAATTACTATGTGCTGGCTACCGTACTTCAGTTTAAGCACATTTTACATGATTCAGCACAGTCTCAACTTGTACTATTGGCTGAAAAACTCAGCTGGAGTCATCGAGCAATATGCAGAAGCCATCGTGCAGGTCAAATAAATATATATGCAACTGTTATCCTGTTAAGAACGTCAATAAATACATCCAAGTTTTAAAACAAAAGAAATGTCGCATGCAGCCACTCCAGTAGTAAAGAATGTGGAGAATTTACAGGTATATAGTAATTATATGTGTTACTCCCCTCTCTCCCACCCCCCAGGTACCCTCCTCCAGCGGAGGGTTACACCTGAGTTCCTCCAACCCCAGCCTCATCCCTCAGGACTTAGAGAGGACCCGCCCCTGCAGTATGGGGGAGTTCCCGGGGCAACTCGGCCACGACGACCACCAGTTCGACCATCGGTCGCGCGAGGAATTCCTCAGCACGGCCAAAGGAGGTAGGGATTCTTACTCTGGGTTGTACAACAAAAGGTGTAGTAATTGGTCTACATGGTCTAGGGGGTATAGAGAAATATCTGGTAGGATCAGTACAGTGAAACCTGTTTTGAGAGATCAATAGCCACCTGTCTTGAAAGACAATTCTTGCACAAAGCTGTACATCAGCACAGATTCTGCACCTGTCACCAGAGACCACCTGTCTGAATGCTGAACATAGCGATAATATACTTTTCTGGCAGAATAGACAAATTTATACACCTACTCTACTATGGCATCTATCTGGCCCACTGCTGAGATAAGACCAGACCATCACAGCTGAAGGTCTAGTGTTATTATTTTCAGTGTCATTGCATCCATATATTTCTGTACAGTGAAACCTGCTCTAAAGACCACCTATATATAAAGACCACCTGCTTATAAAGACCACATTTTACAGATCCTCAGGTGTATACTTTACATGCTATTGAATCTACATATAAAGACCACCCGTGTATAAGGACCAAATTTTGTTTTGGTCCTTAGGGTGGTCTTTATATAAAAGTTTCACTGTATTTCTCTTTGAATACTCTTATGAATATTTTTATTGCATAAAGATTGTACTCACATTAATGTTGCCTTATAGCCAAAATCTACCTGCTATCTTTCTGATCCCCGACTGTAAACTAGATTATTATTTGTTCTATCCTGAATGGTACAGCAGTCCCCCTCTGATAAGGCCACCCCCTATCTGCCAGGAAATTGTGGCCGCAATAGAGAAGTGGCCTTTGGCGAGGGGGAGAACCAAATGCATTTTATAGTACCCTAGCACCAAAGATTTATGGCCACATTAGAGAGGGTGGTCTCTGGTGAGAGTGGCCACTAAGAAAGGGTCTACTGTATTGAGATCAGTGTGATGTGGAATGCCAATTGCCTGTAGCAGATATGTACTACATGTATGTTTCTCTGTTATACCGGTAGTATTGGACTGCCTGCGGGTGCTGTCCCGGAGTATAGCTACGGAGCGGGAGAGACTGAAATGTGCCCTCGAGCAGGAGAACAATGCCAGTCACGTCTCCACACTGAGGCAGCAGTTACAGGAGGTAAGGGGACCAGGGCTGGCGTTCTCAGAAATACTTAAGTCAAAGCTGTAGGGAGTACCGGGTATTTTCAACCCCTTGGCGGGAAAGTTTTCTGGACATACCCAACAAAAACCTAAAAAGCACGAATTTCAAAGGTCTCGAAACAGGTGCATGTTACTGATTGGTCAAAGTAACTCCAACCAATTAGAACGGTGCAGATCTGATCTGAAGACATCATGGCGGCAACACCACGACTCTATAACAAAGGTGCATTGTTGATGGATGTAAAACAGTACAAGTGACTGGTAATGGTGTAACAATGTGTGGGTATGTCGTACACTTCTATGGCAGTGGATTATCGCTTTCAAGGAGCAGGCACACTCAGGAAAGATGTGGCCATGTCGTCTCACGTTGGTATGACTCACTCTGAAGAGCCTAGAACGGCCGAGAGCGGTCTTCGGCTCCCACATGAAACTGAATATTCATTTGGTGACCAGTAAGTCACCTAAGTAAAAATGTAGACTTATGCACTTTTAAATCTGGGTATGAACTAGTCACCATAAGATTGCAACTACCGGTATGTCTTTTTTAAGCTTAAGAATGGGTTGGACTTCAGATTTTTCCTGGAAACTTGTCCCAGGTGCAATACAGGCTACAGGCAGGGGTTGTGGTAGTGGGAATGTACCAGTAATAATGATATTGTGAAATCAACTAGGGGCTAGCCTTTAGGGACTTAAAAGTACAAACTTCAGTATTTGCTGTTAAGGTTAAGTCTGTTAAGGTTAAGACAGGTAAGTCTGTTAAGATTAAAACTGATATTATTAAGTTACATGTAAAGACATTTTGCCTGTAAATTCATATACACTACACAAAAAAGTTAAGGATATTTAATATACACTACACAAAAAAGTTACGGATATTTAATATCCTTAACTTTTTTTGTCTAGTGTATAAATGGAGATACCTTGCTTCTAATTACTAACTATGTACTTGCCCTGGTTCTGCTTTAATATTTAAAGGTTGTCAGGTGTATAAAATTGTATTGGTCTTCTGATGTAACAGGTTTGTGGAAAAGACCATAGCTCATTGGATCTTATGTGTACAGTCTGCAGTGTATAGTAGTGAAAATCAAAGCCTAATGTAGCCAGCGTTCTGCCAGCTCTGTTTGGAATGGGTTCTCACCGACTTACTTTACTTGATTTCAGGTGTTGAAACAGAACAGTGACCTGAGATCCCGGCTGAGTCGGATACATGCTGAGTCAGCTATTTCCCCACCGACCCTGTCCCCCCAGACCCTCACCCCCCAACCAGTATCCTTCACAGCCACCCCATCACTAAGGACCTCAGAGAGGGTAAGTTAGACTTGTCTCCTGTCCAACCAGTTAAGTCATCGTAATTCTGGGCTTAGCGCTACCTATTAGCCACATAGGCAAATGCTAAAAAGTTTCCCATCTAGCTAAAAGAATTGCTTTGCTTTCAGCCACAGTGGCTAGAACCTTAATTTTTAACTCATATGGCTAACAGGAAATTAGCCAAATAGAAAAATGCATGTTGTTTAGAATCTTTTTATCCAAATTTAATACTATTGATGCCTTTTACAAACACATTTTGTGGCTCAGGAAAACTATTTGCGGCTAAAAGAAACGATATCCTTTAGCCACAGTGGCGAACCAGGAAACCTTCCTTGCGCTAGACCAGCAATTATAAGCTTTTGGATATGAAAGAATAGCAAAATGTCTGTGGCTTAATCAGAAAACTCTACTTTCCTTATTGGAACTAGTATTAAACTTAATTATTCACAAAATTTACTCCAAGCCCCTATTACTTAAAATATCCACCACCTGAAATCAGTTTGAAGCCATATTTCTTTGCCATTGGTCTTTAGCCCAACCGCAAAGAAATATGGTTTGAAACTTCGTGGTGAGAATATATAAATTTGTGAGAATTTATCAAATTCATGTAAGATATATTTATGATGTTATCCTCTTGTGGTAACTGTAATGCTTTTATCACTCCCGTACAGTCCCGAATTGACCATCCAAGGATAGCAGCCTCGGCCTCCTGGGAGAGCCAGTCAGAGTTCTACGATGCTCCGGAATACCAGCCGTCTAGTCAGGAAAGCTCAGAGGTAGTGAATAAAAATCATGAATTTATTTTGTAAATGCGCATAGAGAGAGAGAAAAAAAAAAAGAAACTAAAAAAATATTTAAAAAAACTTCTTTTCAAAACTTCTTTTTTCCATTCCAAACCCAAGTAATTTCAATTATTAAGAAAGTTTTTGAAAGCCTGAAATAAGACTTGGCAAGCATGAGAAATAATATATTTCATGAAATATATGCAGTTAGGCTGTATTGTTCCTGTTTACGGCCCAGTTATTTTGTACAATGGTTTTATAAAACATGTAAAAGGGAGGTATTATTTTCTACAGGACGAGGAGGAGGAGGAGCCAGAGGAAGAGGAAGTATCCAGTGATGTGTCTGACACTGATGCTAACACAGTACCAGCAGGTCAGTGGAAGATTATTGCCACCGGGGGCAACAACTTCAAATATCTTTTTCCAGATATCCTGTTTGAAAGTTACCATGATAGCCAGAAGTCAAAGTAATGCCTACTCTAACCTTATCCATGCTGTGGGATGGGTTTTATATAACGTCATTCAAGGTAGCGATGTCTGTTGAACTTCAGCATTCGATCAGAGAGGCAACTTCTCGTTGACACCAAATGGCTATGTCACATCCTGAACAAGATCGTCAAATGCCCATATCCCTAGTTGTGTATCATGTTATAGGGAGCATGTACCTCCTCCAGAACTTAACTGTAACAGTTGTTACAGTTACAGTAACAGCTCTTCTGTTGTTGAATTGTTCGTGTTGGGAATAAATCACCACTACATAAAGCATTTGCTTTCTCTCCCAGACGATGATGCCATATCTGAGGTGAGAACGATGAACACCGGCCGCCGTTCCAAACTACCTTGTCCCAAACCCCAGAGTGACATCAGCCTGTGGAGCCTGCTGTATAAGAACATTGGCAAAGACCTCTCGAAAATTTCCATGCCTGTCACGCTCAATGAACCTCTCAGTGCACTGCAGGTAAGCCAACAATACATATGGCCTGCTGATGTACATGTTGCAACTGTTTATTTTTATTTACTCTTCATGGGACCGTTACATATTTGACATACCTAAAGCTCGTGGTTAGTTAGAGCTCACAAGTCAAATTATATTGTTTGTGGTGTTATCACATGCAACAAGCATCTCCAAACATGTCTTGATGGCGTGCATGTCTCAAAAATGCTTTTTTGAGAAAGCCTATCTTTTAGCTATAACCAATTCATAACTGAAATGATTCCTGGTATTTTTTTCAGTAGAGATATTGCTTTAATTTGCAGCTTTATTTATCAGTCTATTCAATCTTGGTGACAAAGCAGATATTTACTGTCAAATAATTGTACAGTACATGAACTAAGCAGTTTCACAGCTACAGCTGGAGTCTGTATAGGTCTCATGTCCAAAAATATTTATGGGTCTACTTAGCATGTTAGTATGGCCTTGGACCTATCGGGCCTTGTTCATTAGCCACAAGACCCTTAGATTGTCCATGGGATTTAGATTTACTGTTACAGCTTCAGAGCTTTGCTCAGAAAGAAACGTTTCCTTTATTTTTAGGTAACCAGCTTGGATTACTGTGTTACTGCCATTGCATAAAATACATTGGTTCATTAAGCTTAGCCTAGCAAGCTGTGGTTTGCCGTAATACAGCTTTACTTAAATTGAAATACGGTGAAACCTGTCTTGAAAGACCACTGCCCTAAGAGACAACATGTCTTGAGCGGCCACCCATTTTTGGCAGAAGGACCTATTTTGCAATATAGCTGAACCTGTCACCAGAGACCACCTGTCTTGAGAGACCACATTTTCATGGCCAATCTGGTGGTCTTTCAAGACAGGTTCTACTGTATTTGGTTTATTAATCTGTGTTTGACTCTGTTACAGAGGCTGTGTGAGGAGTTGGAGTACAGTGACCTGGTGGACAAGGCTGCAGACACGGAGGATCCACTGGAGAGGATGGTGAGGACGCAAAATGGACCGTAGTCCCCCTCTGATAAGGTCGCCCTATTTGCCAGGATATTGTGGCCACAATGGAGATTTGGACTTTGGCTAGGGGATAACTAAATGCATTTATAGTAGCAGCAGCAGCAGCAGCAGTAGTAGTAGTAGTAGTAGTAGTAGTAGTAGTAGCATGAGTAGTAGTAGTAGCATGAGTAGTAGTAGTATTTAGTGCCAAAGATTTACCACATTAGAGAGGTTGGCCTCTGGTGAGAGTGGCAACAGAGAGGGACTAAGTACTGGTGTGGCATTTTGTTAGTAATGCTGCTTTTAGATGAGTCAAAGCAACTCACAACCAATAGCTCCAGGTGGTATAAATGTCATGACTCACAAGCAAAGCATCCCATATTTCTCCTTTCTCAGAAGTTGGACTGTGCTTACAGAAAGACTAGAAAGATAAAAACTGAGAATGAGAGCAAAAAATGAATTTCAAATGAGAGAGAGAAAAATACAGGGGCAGAGACTGGAGATGGAGCGAGATATATAGACAGCAAAACTCTACTTCCCACTTATAGCCCTAGTAGAAGTGACCTAAATACACAACCATATATTGTCTGCTTGTTTTATTATAGCGAAGGACTTTTACAGATAAAATGTAGCAGCTACTATCGTTCCTGTGTCGATGTTACCTGTAGGAGTGTTACTGTATGTGACTGGTCTATATCTGCAGGCTTTGATAGCGGCATTCAGTGTCAGTCCCTATGCCGCTACCAACTACCGAGCCTCCTCCAAACCGTTCAACCCACTGCTTGGAGAGACATACGAATGTATTCGGGAGGATAGAGGATGGAAATATGTGTCGGAACAGGTAACATTGTCATAATAGAAATGTGTCCGAACAGGTAGCATTGCCATGATAGAAACATTGTGTAAGAACAGGTTACCATGGTGATAGAGGATGGAAATATGTGTCAGAACAGGTAACATTACCATGATGATAAGGGATGGAAATATGTGTCAAAACAGGTAACATTACCATGGTGATAAGGGATGGAAATATGTGTCAGAACGGGTAACATTACCATAGTGATAAGGGATGGAAATATGTGTCAGAACAGGTAACATTACCATGGTGATAAGGGATGGAAAT
>JAAUYG010196862.1_pt1 | contig 14922 bp, 13 predicted proteins | sample 7278091 | NCBI WGS metagenome assembly JAAUYG01 (sample SAMN14350201, study PRJNA611818) | marine sediment metagenome | isolation source: surface marine sediment (0.6m) | place: French Polynesia: Moorea | collected 2018-08 | reverse complement strand
TGAAGATAATTGCTGAAAGAACACAACCCGTATGATTGCCTCAAAACCACTTTCTCCACTGTTGTGCTCGTTCCAAACAGAAACGGATCATGCAAGACCACTGCACAAAGGAAAAGAACGCAGACACACACGCGCAACCGAAATGGAAAGAAAAAAGACTTCATCCTCACCCGCTTCTTCAATTTTCTCATCAGCGGTTTCATGTAGGTCACAGTTTGTGAATGTTGTGCGCTGGCTAACTTTCCCTTGAAACTGCGCTTCTCCTCCAATGGTCGTTCGTTAAGTTCCGTCGCCCACATTTTCAGAAGCAACTGCAGCAGAGTAATGTGCTTAACAGTTTGTTGTTTGGCGCAACAGTCCGCAGTGTTCCGTCCCTAACTTCGACTTTTCAAATTACCTTCATCAGTTTGAGAACCACCTCGCTGTCTAAGTTTTCGTCGCCCGTTCCAGCTTTCTCTGCCAATTTCTGAAAAAAGATTTTTCTCAGTTTTTAGGCCGAGCGCGACGAAGTCGGGGCGGCCTTGTGGAGTCACGTCTGCATCGTCGTTATCGTGGAGGATCCCCCCCTACCACCACCCCCCACTGGCTCCCCCCCTGCTTGGCATGATAACGTGATGGATGGTTGGGGCGCTCGGCCTTTACGCTGACGAAGCGTACTTGTTCTTCTGTTTGTTGAAGTTGCCTGGATGAATCGGCACTTGCAGTTCAGTGCAGGAATGCGACTGCAAACATGGAACAGTGTGTTGGCCACACACAGATCTATACAGTTTCCCCACTTTTGACAGGCGCTACTTAGAACCCAAACCTCGAAAATACAGTTTTATAAAATTTTCGCTCTTCGCCCATTCCACAACTGACCAAAATATCTTCATGCGTTGTGTCATCTTCTACAACTTTGACGTCGTTCTTCAAATCCTGTTCTGTCGCATCTCCGCCCGACTTGAGTATTTCTTGCAGATACTGTTGGTCAACTTGATCCATGGCCAACTTCAGGTCATTGTCAAAACCCTGCAAAGTCCATTAGTGCAGGTGAATGGGTGCTACCTGTGCTTTCCCGGACTTCAAAGAAATTTGTGACATTCACTAATTCATTCATACCAACAACTGCGACCGACCTTGTTGATTTCTGGTGCCATCATCTCCACTTTCTTCAGTCTCTGAAGAGCTTCGTCGTCTGATTCTCCGAACAAGCGGATTGGTTCTCCTCGGTCTCGCAAACGTCTGATTACCTGTAACAAATCACATGTTCTTTCAGGCATGAAATATCGTGGTGGGATTGCGGATTAAAATGGCTGCTTGATTCCTCTTGTCAGAAAACTTGACAAGAGACACAGGCCACCATCAAAGAGACACACGACCAAAGTAACAAAAGTCGATCGTCTACATGAACACAGAACTTTACCTCCGTGTGAGGCAGAGTTTTTTGTGGCCTAACTGCAGTACTCGACTCTCCATGTTGTTGGTCTTCATTTGCATCATCCTAGAAATAAGAACAATTGTTTTCTCTCGTTCGCTCTGGTGTCGACGCACTTCCAATGTAAGTTTACTCGAGGAAGAACATAACAATATCAGGTCTTTGAAAGAGGCTATTGCGCTGCACTGTGTAGCACGTCTGTGTTAGCTGGGTGTTCTCCTTTGTGTCAAATTCCGTTTGAGAGGAAAAAAAAGAGGGTTGGACACAATCAATCAATTTCGTCACTTACTCCGTGCTCTGACTTCAAACGTTTGTGCCGCTTCCAGTATTCCTCTTCCTGTTTGGCGGCGAGATCGCTACGTTTGAAGTACTTTTTGTTTGGCGGCTGAAAAAGATAATATTGGGAATTGTGCTCTTTCCGGGCCCAACGAATCTCCAGACTTTCTGATGAAATAGCTAAACTCTGGACTCCCCCAAGTTTTGCAACAGGGTTTCAACATTAATCTACAAACGATAACCTGGGTGGGTATGCGTTTGTTGCGACGCTGCGTTGGCAATTGAGTGTGGTTTCAAAATGTGTAGTGGTTGTTGCGATCGACTCTGAATCTTGTGACCTTGATTTTGACAAAACAGTGGCCCAAAGTAAAATGGCTCTTACCTCTGGGCAAGGTTCCACAATGAAGCATTGCTATCAAGTTGCAAGAAGGGGTGGGGTTACAGAACCTATATTCCCTGCCAAAAAGGTTCCAGGAACTCCACTGTCAGCCACTTTGAAACCTTTTGTATGGATGAACTTCCCCAACACCATCAAGTGATTTCTTGAAACTCAAGTGATTTTTTTTGGTTGAACAATGTAAAAATTATCTGGATCTATCTGAGGCAAGGATAAGATGTTCTATCCTGTCTATTTGAAAGGGAAAAATCCAGATAGATCTAGGTCTATGTCGCACTGAAACAGCTCGTCCCAATGTGACGAGATGATTTCTTTGACGTTTGTTAACCAAAGATATCCCCTATTTTCGCCCACATCTGAAGACATCTGCCAACCAGGCGAAGAATATAATATCTCCGCTCTTCTTCACATCACCAGTAGATCTAGATTTACACACTTACCAAAACAGCACTATCTTCTATCTGCTTCTTTTTGCGTGCTATCTCTGCTTTGAGAAAATCCATCGTCTCTTGAACTGAAATTTTTGGAGCGGAAGTGCAGCCGTTCTGCCGGAAGTGGAGATCTAGATTTCTGCCATCTGGCGACAGATGGAGAAAAATGTTGTTGACATGTTGCCTTGCCAAAGCATTAATTTTGTTGGATTTGCTTGATTTGTGTGAGGGAAAACAGAAAATTACACTGGCAACGTACAATGTATGGAACATGATGTTTAACTGGGAGGTCCGTCAATTGGGAATTGCTCAGATGGTATGCTGTGAAGCTCACAGATTTCCCCCTTCCATTTCATAATTTCAGAACATGTAGAATCTATATAGAATCTGCATCAGAATGACAACTCTTTCCAAAAAATGCGTCAGATCCTGAAAAAGGTTTACGCTCACTCAACGTAAAGGCTGAGGGCGTCACGTAATCACATGATACTACACACAGTGCCTGTCGGCCGGCCCCCCCCCTCCAGGCCGGGGAGCCCTCCTCCCAGGGGTGTCCCCAACCACGACACAGCCGCGTTAAAAAATAGATCTAACCGTCCCCGCAGCCAAATTCTCGTCTCTCTAACCCACCCCCTGGTGAAGAACTGTATCCCCAGGTATCTGCCGCAGAACAGAACCAGCGAATGACTGACTTTGTGGTCATTTCCTCTTTCAGATTCGCGATGCCGATCCAGATGTCGTCGCGTTGCAAGAAGTGCGTTCCAGCCGGACGGACGCAAGTGTCAACCAAGTTGCGGAGTTGAATGACATCTTGGGGCACTTCAAGTACCGCGCTTATTCTGAGGCCGACCAAGTGTCACCTCCAGAAAAACTGTACAAAGCTGGATGGGAAATGGAAGGTAATGCTCTGGTGTCGTCTGATGGTGGTGGCGAAGGCTTGAACTCCTGAGGGCTTGATTGCAAATTCAGTGCTCAATAGCAGAAAGAAAAGCCTGCCAAATTCTCCAAACGAGTCGAGATAATTACACTAGTTTTGTGTTCCCTTGCACATCTTTGTATCGAACAAGGTCAGCGACTGAAAGGCCGTAAGTGAACAAAAAAACTGTCGTAAAAATGTTGCCTTCAAAAACTCTTCTGCGGACAGGTATTGGTTTGCTCAGCAAGCACAAAATCATCAGCCAGGAAGTGAAACATCTCTGCTATCACCGCGGACCCGACACTAACCAACGGGTCATTCTGCACGCCCAACTCGACTACAACGCGCAAGTGATCAACGTCATCGTGGTCCACATGTCCTACGACAGAACACGGCAGTGCGGCAATGCAGAAGAAATCTTAAATTACATAGAAGGCAAAGACAGTTTATTATTCAGAAGCAGGTGTTCTTTTCGCCTCGTGTTCTCTTTGCATTTTCAATGGAAATCGTAGTTGGCCTTTTTCAACATGAGAGTTTGCGTTTTGGCACGCACTCTTCCCTTTTCCTTACGCCTTTGTGTCCTCGGAAAGCGATCAAAGATGATCTCCGCTTCCCACGGGAAAACGGAGTTTCACGTGCAAAAGGAAGCGATGTCGGTTTCATGAACTAGAAGCTCACAAAGGTGTGAACGCCCATATCTGCAGGATGCTGTGGGAGAGCTTTGTCCAAAACCTTTCATTTTTCCTGGAATGTTCATTACACTGAAGAATCAGAAAATGCCAACCATAGCAATAACTAAGGCTGTCAAATAGCTACAATTTTTTTGGAAACAAATCTGCAAAAATACCCAACCAAAAAAGAGACAAGGCCAAAATATGATGCATCCCGGTAATGTCCAGCTGTAACATGCCCTCCAGACAATCAAGGAGCTCGGGTATCCATCGCAACTACACCTTTGCCCCACCATCCACCCTTTGATGGTTGGTTCCGTCAAGTTTAAAGTTTGAATGCACTGATCGACTGCCAACCTTCAAGAGATGAGTGAACCAACAGACACCTGAAGCTTGGTCATTCAGATTGCTAGTTCAGAAGATAATTCTTTTTTTCTCTCTCTCTCTCTCTTTTCAGGAAACAAGCTGGAACGCGTTGTTGTGCTCGGTGATTTCAATGTTTACGGAGGATTTGAGTGGCCGCTGCACGTACTGACAGGTTGTCATCTTCTGTTGTCACCAAATTGTCTTTTCAGTTGACAACACGTTTTGTCAGTTTCACCCAAGATTGTGCTCAAAATACATCAAGCCGATTTGGGGGTTCCTGTCCGAGTTTTGTCTTCACAGCACGGGAAACTCGGACAGGTCCACCAAAATCAGCTTGATATGCTTTGACAAAAGCAGCCGAGAATTCAAAAGATTTTCCTTCGACGTTAATGTCAACTGTTGTTTGGTGTTCCAGGTGAAAACTTTGGTGCAGACAAGACGTGCCCAGGTCACAGGGCCCCCAGAAGCAGGAAAATCTTCCTGAAGGACGTGTGGAAGTCACTTTATCCAGGTGACGAGGGACTCACATTCAGCAACATGGTGCGTCTTCAACGGCCTTTTTCCGCATTCAAAATGCCGTTTACCCAAGAAAGAGACCCAGAGTTTGGCCCACAAAGGGGTCGCGTTATTTGTTGCATGTTATTCTGCCTGAGAGCGCGAGGCTGGAATTCTTACTGATTGAGGACATCAACGAGCTTGAACTTCAGATTGTTGCTGGATTCACGTGGCTGATAAGTGTATCGTGTGTTGCAGCCAGAGCCGGGGATGCAGAGTCGGCCGGATCGTGTGCTCATCTCCCAGGATTTACAACCCGTGTCGGCGCAAGTCACTGGGGACGGATCTGTGTACAAAGCCCTGTTCTTCTACCACGTCGTGTGGAACAGATTCATGCTGTATTTAGCTGCTGTTGACGACGCCAACCAAGGACAAAGGGGCAGATCGTGTGAGTAATATTCGAGTGCTAGAAAATGCAACAATGTGCGCTGTGGTGGCTGTTGCTTGCGTCCTTGCAAGTGTCGGAGGGATCAACTCGTGTCCTCAACTGATGCTTTGGCGTTGTGACTGAAAGTTAGTTCTGATACACACATCTGGCAAGAAAAGAGACGGCCAAAGCACAAATTCCATTCGATGCAAACCAACTTGTCTGCGCGAGATGCGCGCTTTTTGCTTTGTGGTATTGTTCCACAGCTCATGTTCTCTGCGGTGTTCCCCTCCCTGAAAAATTGACTGGGAATTTTTGGCCCCTAGCAAGTGACGTAACCTGAACAGGACTTTCACACAAGGAAAAACGTTTGCCTTTCACTTCCCATTGATTTTCTGAATATGTTGCTGATAAAATAACTGTCAGTACTACGTTCGCAACAAATTTGCAGGATCAATTGGAAACCAGCGAGCGCTGGTCAGTCTTTCCGTTTGTGACAGGATTGTCGTTCTTGACTGAGCAGTGTTGTTTCCGTTGAAGGTTATCACGACTGCGGACCGCACGCGTCCTGTCGCTGTGGAATCTGTGTCAGCGGCGGCGACAAGAACAGGTGTTACCTGCCGGACTGCGAGGAGTGCAGCCCTCAAGTCAAAGTCCACATGAACCTCTTCATTGTGATATTCCTGGGCATCGTGGCTCAGCTGTTGTACAGCGTCCTGCGAGTCATGCACACCATTGCAATGATCCGGCCGGGGACGAATCCCGAGTTCCTGTGCTTTGGAAAATGCTGCCTATGCAACGCCGAGTTGTACCGTCCAGTCATTGGTGGCATCGTGAACCCAGCACGACAGCACAGACTGATCAGACTGCTGACCAAACTGTGGCCGGTGTTGAAACTACCGCCCATGGCTTTGGTCTTTGTGACCGTGTTAATGCTAGGCCTGTATTGTGAGATTGTGTACTTGTATTTTGACTCAGTGTGGAGAGACGTTTACTCCATCATTCCAGAGGAACTGTTCCCGTCCGATCATCTTATGCTCGTTGTTGATCTTGAGTTGTAATGATGTCTCTCTACTGGAGTGGATCAAGTTTTTGTTGTGTTCAAAGGAATCGTTTTTGTCAGGCCGAGCGCGACGAAGGCGGGACGGCCTTGTGGATTCATGTCTGTGTCGTCGTTGTGGGGGGGGGGACCCCTAGCCAGCCCAGGGGAGGGGTCAGGCATTACGTTGTCATGTGACAGTGATTACGTGACGGTGGAGGCACCAACCCTGTGTGTTGCAACTCCTTGACCGACATGAGTTTTCTGTTGTTGTTTTGAGGGTGCTGAGATCTACAAACTGAATCCTTCGCACAAATTCTTGTTTCGTCATTTGTTGTTCTCAGGGTTCATTGCGCGCTCCCTCTGCACATTTTCCGTGGAACGTTGTTCTGCATTGAAAATGCTGGTCATTAGGAAGAATATCGATGAGATGTCGGTTGCATAAAGTTCCTTCAGCGACTCCCATGTTGTGAAATGTGTTTTCGGTTGCAGTCAGCTTTGACACTGGTTGTGGGGTAGTTGTTGCTTTCAGGCCACCATGTTTGGAACTGTAGATTCACTGAAACTGAACTTGACTCAGTGAATTCTACAAGTGCCAAGAACAGTATTGCCTTGTTTTCCCATCATCATCAGTTGTTTTCACTGTTCCATCGAAGATCGTACAGAAGAGGAACAAGTTGGATTTGAAGATTTTCATTTTCTTCTTCTCCCCTTGTTGAGAAAACGGTGAATATTTGAGATTACAGCAGGACAGAACCACAGTCGACGTGAATGAATGCGGAAACAATATTGTTGCGATTGTAGTTTGGAGAAGACGCTCGCGGTGAAATGTATTCTTGTTAAGTGTTATACAGGTATGTTGGGTTGGGTTTTGTCGTTCCATCGCTCATCCCTTCCTGGCAGACCGCGCGGCCTGTGAGACCCACAATAACGATGAAACGCTACTTTCTGGAACGCGCAGGGTGAAATTTTGTTTCTTTGCAAATTACGCCAAACCTACGTGTATCGTCCAACGGAAACGATTCGCTCGGACGTCGATATTGTTGTTGAAAACTGCGAAGAAAGCACTTTTCCGGTACTGTTTTCCGTGACACGAAATGCCAAAACATCTCAAGTTTTTCTCCGCGTACTCTTGGAATTTTCTCCCGGTTAACTTCTTACGTTTTTGCGAACTTCGCACCCGCATCGAATTTTCGTTTGTGTGCTAACCGAGCATTTTCCGGGCTTTGCTGTATTCGGAGTGTACAGGTTTTATTTTCAGGCGTACTTGTCGCGAGCTGAATAAAGACAAACGGTTGCAAACATCGGTGTATGTTTATTTTACAGAAAAAAAAACATGTCACGAAGAAACAATTTGTTGTCAGGGAAGCATGCAAGCAACAAAAATCGAAGTAATTCCAAAACTAAATCTTTAGAAAGCGCTAAAAAATGAGGAAAGCATTGCGACGTTAAAAAGGAGAACTTAAATTTCAACAAAAAGTGACAACTGAAGCACGAGAAGCAAAGCAGCCATTCCAAGCACGGCACCGTTAAAGCCATAGATTTGGTCACAACAATGGCAAAAACGGTGCCATAAAAGGCGTGGTTAGCACATACAGGTAAAACGCGAAGGCAGCGATCTCCGTCCGTGGGATTCTCCGGCTCGGTTCAAACGAAAATGCACTGCACAAAGTTGCGAAAAGATTTCTCAGTGGATGGCACCTATGAACTCAGAAAAGAACAATGGAAAACAAAGCGAATCCATAGGCAAACCATGAATTAATAGGTGCCATAAGCTGTGAGATCCGAACAGAAAAGCGCAAGTATGCATGCAGACGTCACACACAAGCAAAGCTGATCTTTTGTCGTACGCTGTATGGTTGTGCTTTCTGGTGCACCAAGCCCTCTTGGACCTGCAACGAAAAAAAGCGAAACCATAGAAGACAAACACCAAGAGGAAGTCGCACAGTTCTCCAGGTTCCCACGTGGCAAACGGCGCACGACTGAATTGCATAAACTTCAAAATCTGCCCTCATTTCTTCCTCCCAGCAACATTTTGTGGTGTAAACTTTCAAAAATCTCAACTTCGCACCAACTGACTTTCCTTATTCGTGACAATCTGAACAACGATAGAATTACATTTGCCTTTTTCATGACGTTGCAAGTAACCGCGGAATTGAAACTGACCTCACCAAGTCAGGAAATCTGCTGGACATCGTGAACTTTGCACAAACCAAAGGAATTGAGAACAGATGTACAACCAAGGAATTGCTGAGACAAACTCAAAATTCTGAAACCTTAGGGTCAATAAGAAAGAACGAAAACCAACACACATACATGTACCAACCCGAGCACGCTGACAAACCTGTGCTGTTTTGTGGCTGCCCTCCGTTCAAATGACGCTGCAGCATCGTGCACCTCCTTTTTACCACTGCTTAAGGGCCGGATGGACACAAGTTTAAGGCAGCACAAAAGGTATTACGACATAATTAGCAGCCAGGGAATGGCCAGTGTGGAGGCTTGTTTCATTACAAAGTTAACCTGCCTTTACCTGTTTGACACGAATTTCGATGAATACCCCAAATGCAAATACGGGCCCTAAACACAGATTACTCCTTCATCCAACAATGGGCATTGTTATCTGGGGAAAATCTAGATTTTTCTCTGACATGTAGCAAGCCGTTTTTAATTGCACAAACAAAATGTCACTTTCAAGGGAGATTACTTGGAGGTAATTAAATTCTTTTTCAAGTCAGTTCATTTTAGTGACTGGAGATTGAACGCGCTGAGTGCATTCCCTGACCCTTCAGATCGATACTAGATACTTCCCAGCAAAATGGTCACCAAATTTGCCCTTTTCATGGAAACAGCATTTTGAAGGCCATATGATTTTTTTGTATCTGAAAACAAGAGCCTCAACCGGAAATGAACATATCCTGAAGAAAAACAGAGCCAGTTGTCACGAAGCCATTTTCAGGAAGACGAAGTTCAGCGTCCTCGTCATTCACATTGCAAACCGAGACGGGAAACCGCTTGGTCAGACATATTTCGCCGCATACATCCTGCCTTCAGAAATCTGTGTCAACCACGACGATGTCCAGTCAGGTCAAGGAACGAACAGGAAAAAGCAGCTCCCAAAATCCAGGGACCTGAAGCAGCAGCTTGTATTTCCGCAACAAACTCGCGCACTTGCGACAATCCCAACCACGTCTTGCACGAACAAAAAATGACATAAAATTGGCAACTTTGTTCACGTGGACGTATTTTGAAAATAAGCAAGGGTGCCGCACTTCCCTTTGCACTTGACAGGTAAACAAATTGGGCGATCTGGGTGTCATGGCCGCACGTAACTAAGTCAATACTGCCAGCAGAAGCCCTCATGTTACATGACCATAATTAGCCACTGTGTTTCATATCATTTCGGAGCAACCATTGTTTTGTGTTCTGCACACAACAGATCATGGGATCGCTTTGTGGAACAGGGCACAAATGTGAAATTGTTCAATGGGGACAATCATTTCCAGTATTGCAAATCCCCAGGGGATTCAGAACTGATTGCATTGAATAAATACGAAATTGAAGGCCTTCGAAAAATCCATGTCCATAGATTACAAACAATGCTTGCTCCTCACTGATAAAGGATGATGGCCAGTTTGCATGATTATTGCACATACACCAGGATTCTTCTGTTTGAAAAGGGAGTCTTTATGGCTCAGCCACACCGAGATCCAGTTTCCTCCCAAGTTCATCTTTTGACTCTTGTCATTCATTTCTTGTTGGGGTGTCCCGAATCATGCAGACACAAAACACATCTTGAGGTATCTCCCTTCTTGTGAGTTCTATGTGCAGAGATACCCTGCGTATAGGTGAAAACCCCATTGATTTTCCCAGTCACAACGGAACAACCACAGCAGAATATTTCTGGAGCGCAATGACAAATTCAGCGAGATTCGAGAACTCTAATCTTACCTCGGCATTTCGCGAAGTCAGATCGTCACCTGTTATTCAGGCAATTTCAGGCACTTTTAGGACTTTGCTGCAGGTTCTGTTCTGACAACCGAAGTTTCAGCACGCAAATCGGCCTTGCAAATCGTCAGCCTTTTTGCTCTACTTGTTGTCATGGTCCTATGAATGCCAAACTCATAAATTAACTTTTGTTTGACTTGTGCGTTCATGGTTACATGAATTTTTGAAAGACTGCATCCACAATGGTGCGTATAAACGCGGCTGGGACAGCATCAGAATAGTCAATTTGGATCCGAACGGACTCCAGATTCATCTTTCAAAAGAAGCAAAAGTTTTCTCATGGTTAGAAACATGTAGGAAGCTAGGCTATTTGAGCAAAAACTGCTTAGAGTGACCAAAATCAACACAAAACGCCGTTTGATTTGAATCCCTGTTGCAAGGTCAGTTTTCTGCCCGGGATTTTCGCACTGCAACTGCGATCAAGGACATAGTCAATCTGCATGGAGTGGTCTGAGGGTGCTGCAATTGAATCGTTGGGCACTTGACCCTGGGAGTAACAATAACCTTGGTCACATTTCGTCCCCTTATTCTCCAGTTGCATGACCAAGTGGACATGCAGCAGCGAAAGGGTGATGTCCGTCAGGAGAAGCGAGACAGATTATATCAGGTTTGGAGCTCACTGGAACAATCAGTGCAAAGTGATGCAAGCATGTGGGTTAAAAAACGAATCTATTTCATGCAAAACCCAAGATTTTGGGGTTCTCGTTCCAGCTTCCTTCAGCTCAACCTTTCCTGTTTGCCCACATTTCCCTCGATCACAAAGAACTCCTGTGAGCTTAGCATAAAAGCCAAACTGTGTGGCCATCTCAGTAAGTCGTACATCATTGATGATTCTGAGGCTGAGAGCAGGTGATACTTTGCTCACTATGATACACCGGCCCCCAGGGGGTCGACTGGCCTAATGAATTGTGTTGCCATGGACCTTTGTTGGCACGGGTGAATGCCGTAGAGAATACAGACCATGCTGCCAACGTCCAGAAGTCTTGCTTGTAAATCACAGGAGACCGTAGCCTCCAGTACTCACCACGTTAGGCAACCTGGCATCAGCTTAGACTTACAAACCAGAGTATATATGAGCACGAAAACCAAGCAAGACATTCCCTGCCTGTAGTTGTGCACATCAGTGGTTGAGTCGCGGGGTATCGGGTGGGGGTGGCATTGCATGTGGGTTGGCTCAGGTTCGGGCTTGAATCATATCTGGGGTGGTGGCCAATCTCTTGTCCAGTCTCAAATCAAGGGCAGCCAATGAGCAAGGTTCATCTGTTCCAGATTCAGCTTGTTTCCACTCCTTGCCGACCCCTTCCCCCCCCCGAAGGTTGCAACAGAATCTGCAACAGAATCCAGATTTTGTAGCAAACGGAACGCCACCGGTGAAAAATCTGGTGGGCGGGGTGCATCATTCATCATTCCGTAACTCGTGCAAACCTTTGGTTTTGAGGTTTGGAAACCTCCTAAGACACCATGCAACGCACAATGTCAAGACCTGATTTTATCTGGAAAACACATGCATCATTGGCAGCTCCCATGGCAATCCATGAATGGTCACTTTACGAAGGTCCTGACAGCGGAACTGCTGCCTTTTTGCCCAATTGCTGTCATCGTCCAGTCCACGTCGCTCGCGAGAGAATGCTTGTAATCTCTGCACCAGGTGTGCACCAGCTGTGTGCCCTTTTTATCACGTGACAACAGGTCGACTGCAACACGAATGACATACCTGCACTGGAGCCAGCTGACACTTTTGGTCTGGTGCTCTCAGGTCAGCATCGTATCTATGGTGTTCGTAGACCTGCCATTCTGAGTTTCTGATTCCTTTTTGATTTGGCCAATGGAAGCATGTGCTCGATACAAAAAAATTCATGTCACTTTGTAACGTGTGTTCTTTGTCTAACAGTTCGTTCCAAGCCACAATCAGCCACTTTTGCACCAAAGCCAAGTTTGAACGTCAACACGAAGTGAGAATGGCGAGGCAGATCTACTCTGTGGGACGGCATTGGGATCCAAGTCGCATGACTGTGCGTACCAGTGACACTGCAAAAGCTTCAGGCCAAATGCATCCAACAATGTCCTTTCAGGCCTGTAAGTTCAGAATTGTGCATTTGGGCTTCAGTAATCTAAACCAAAACTGAGTGGTGTCTCAAGGAAGAGGACAAAATCAGAGCACAAATCATTGAAAAATGTTCACAATATTGCGCTTCTGAAAACCCAGAACCCAAATGAGACCAAACAGAGGAACATTTTCAACATTTCTGAACTTATCCCAGCATGACCTCATTTCTGTATGAGGAAAAAAAACCCTGAAAAACTGTTGAAAGTATTCTTGTGGAACAAATCATGAAAACTGAAAAAGCTACAGGACAATTGAGACGGGAGTCATGTCAGGCCCTGGGTCTCCTGTGAATAAAAGCGTTTCCCTATTTAGCCTGGCTCGGTCCCAGAAAGGCTCGTTCTCATTTAAGTGTCTGCAATGTGGAAGGCCTGCACCCATAAACCAGGCACCTGTCTACCTCAGTAGTAATTGACTCAGCTGATTTATGCTTTTCTTTCTCAATGCGGATTTTTGTTTCAGCGTGAGCGGAATAAATGCGATGTGAAAGAAACCTGGGTCCACCCTGCTTTTATTAATTGCTTGAAAGGGGACGTAACTTTGCGCAAACCACTGTGTCATGTCGTACAGGTTTTGCGCTTGAAAAGATTTCCCTTCAGGGTGAAGACTGGTTTCTGTTCTTTTTTTACCGCACACTTTAAAAATCCTGTGTTGCTTTTTTCTTGCTCAGGAAGACCTAATTTGTTCAGGCCCATGTCTTCTCCACGACTACATCCAACAAACGATGAGAAGCGCTGCACAGGGCAATTCTCTGGGTATCCCATCCCGTATCTTACATTTACGGCCCGACGATTCTGCTAAACGGAGGGGATTTGGGACCACCCTTTATTTTGCCTCTCAGAAAAGTCCCTTTTGCAGCGAAGAATCCTCTATTGCATTGCTGTCTCCCTGACATGTAAACCCCAAATGAGGTCGAGAGATGCAATCTCTTCGGAGCAAAACCCGGTCGGGCTAAATGACCAAAAGCCGGTGGAATCTTATGATTAAAAACGACGCATTCAATAATGTTGGCATCATATCAAGGCACAAATACAGGCACCCAGTTAACGAGCTATTTTGCCTGTGGTTGACAGGCTATTCATCACAGCCCGAACAGCCATTTCTAAACCTCCAGGGACACGCAGAGCGCACACCACTTCAAGCAATTTTTGTTTTAATCTTCGCTGCCTTTCTCTCCCCAAAAAGAAGAGGTGCCCTTAACATTGAACAAACGAGATATCTGAGACTGGCATCTTGAGTGGTCGACATAGGTCAATAAAAATGATGCAATGCGGATTTCAGAAGAAAGAATCTGTTTCCTCTCCAATCGCTTTGATACCCAAACCCTTATCACATCCATCCAAACCAAATATTCAAATATTGTTTCAGCTGCTTGTCATGCATGCGTAACACTTGGTTTCAAATTGCAGCGCACATCCAATCAAAGCAAATGCTAAGTGCCTGGGTCCTGATTGTTGGAGAATAAAAAAGGACAGAAAAACCTCCACTTCTGTGCACTCCTTGGACCCATGGAACCAGATGAGGAGGCTCCACCTGGTGGCCACCCCATCGTACCTCCTGCATGCCACTTCACAGGAAGTCATGCTTTACAGGAAGTCATGTCTGTTTGCAATACAAGACTCGAGAGTTTGCTGGCGTTCCTCTTGTTGGCCGCAATCCCCAATGACAAAGACACATGCATGGTGGCATTGTGTTTCCTCGTTCAGAACCCTCCCCCGCATGAAGACCCTGTCCCATTGGAAAACAAGCACTAAAAACTGAAGCCATGTTCACCTGAACAGATACATGCAGGGACACAGGTTTTTCACGGTCAGGAATTTTAATAGGCACAAGTTGCATTCCAGAGATGTTATCAGTTCAAACGCAACTCTCAAACAAACTGACCACGGTTTTCCTTAACAGAAAATCTTGTCAAAGTCTTGGGTAAATGCTTTATCAACAGGCGGTCATCCCCTAAATGACTTAATTATACAGTGGGACACATGCTTTGTGCATTCGTCTCACCAAGATTTAAATTCCGTGTTTCTGAAAGCCCGCAAAACTGACTTTACTTACCATGTTATCAGATCCATTGTGTTTCATGTTGAATGGGCTCTGCCTTTGTTCCAAATTCAAAGTCACTCCGTACACGTAAAACCTCTCGTTGCAGCATGAAGTCGTGGACTTGAATGCAGCCAACGGTGACAGTTTGAAATGTGTAAAATACAGGTTTTCAGGTCACCATGGGTGAAGGCGTAAAAAGGAAACTTGGCCGATAAGGATGTCAAGAACTCATGTAGCAAGGAATCGGTGCGCCCCCTGACACACGTCATCCAAATTTTCCATTCATAGTCTTTGAAAATGTTTTCTGTAGAGAAAACCCCAGATCAGCTGGAAGATTG
>JAAUYG010096454.1_pt1 | contig 14925 bp, 10 predicted proteins | sample 7278091 | NCBI WGS metagenome assembly JAAUYG01 (sample SAMN14350201, study PRJNA611818) | marine sediment metagenome | isolation source: surface marine sediment (0.6m) | place: French Polynesia: Moorea | collected 2018-08 | reverse complement strand
TGTTGTATAGCACTTCTCAGCTTGCATTGTTCCATGAGTTACTGGTATAATAATATTTTCTACCTGATGGCTTAATACCCTGCAAGTTGTAAGCAGGTTTTGCAGACAGGCTTGGTCACCAGGCTTTACTACATACATTTACAAAAATTGTCATGGCTTAATCATTCTGAAGGATGAAAGCAAAACTTTTCAATGTAAATGCCAATTATCGACCTCACGAAATTCTTGTGCCCTGTGCTATTTGCTGGTTTAATTTGTAAAAGTCAAACCCACAGCATGAACAAAAGCGAACCATAATTTTGAATTTTGCTGCAGATTTGTTAGACATTGATTGCTTATACATATATCTTACATTTAAAATTTAAAAGCAGCTGTTAGATACTGCATAACATTATCTACTAGCAGCACATTTTCGTATCAAGCCTGAACTAAGGCCTTGCAAAGGCCTCTAAATTATAAAACTGCACTTTGGTTGTTTCCTACCTATAAATCTGCCATACAAAATGTGCCAGTACATTCTTTCAATACTTCAACATGTCTTGTAGCAGTTCAGAATCACAAAATCTAAATTATGAACACTGAACACCAGTTACTGACTAAAGTGCTTGGCTTATATTCTTTCAATACCTGTGATAAAAATTCAGAATCGGGTTTTGCCCCTCCAATGAGCTGCGTACTCATTGGGTTGTGGCCATTTGTGGTCATTGGGTTGTGAAATACTAATAAATGGAAACTTTGACAGGATGGAATGACTTCTAAGACACAAAGAACATCTGTTTTTGCTTTATTTGCGGTGTTCAGCTTTATATTACAACAGCATGTCTATTCTTCTCTTACCGGTACTTATACTACTTAACACTTTTAACATTTGCTTTCTTTGCATTTTGTGTTTCACTGAGCATGGTTTCTGGTTTGTGTTTTGTGTTTTTTCCCTTCTTCTTTTTTTCCTTTCCTCTTTTTCTTTCCTCCAGCGACATGCTGCATCACTGGGGCATAACGGACATGCTTACCCTCCTAACCAATATGGGCTGCACAGCATTCCGGAAAATACTACTTCCTCCTCTGATGCAGTTTACTGCAATCTGGATGAGTTCTCGCCCAATAAGAGGCACTCGCTTGCCAATGACTATATCCTACGGAATGACGCCCATAACAATAGATACCAAACAATGCCTAACAACATTCATAAGCTCCGTAGAACAACCTCCTCCTTACTAGTGGGTGTTAGTTACATATTAACCTATAGTAATGACCTTGATGTCTATAGTAATGACCTTGAGGCCGTTATTAGCTTCATAAATTAAATTAGAAATTTGTTGTCTAGGCATTATATTATGTACCGGTACTTTGTAACTAGTTTAAATTTTAGTCGATAACCATTTTCTGTTGATAAAAGATATCTTAAGCATATTGATGTAGCTATGAGCATTCATTGGAAATACTATATAAGTTACTTTTTTTGACTTTGTAGTTTTCACATTTGATAGTACTAACGTATGAAATTTTAGGTTGTATATTCCTTCACTAGTAGGAGGATATTGCTCGCTGTAGTTATAAAAATGATATACAGGTTGTGATTTGGTAAACATTAAAGTTCAACATATACAGCAGTCCCCCTCTAAATAGGGCCATTCCCTCTGCAAAATAATTCTGTCTACATTTAGAGAGGGGTCTCGAGGAGTGGGGGCTTGAAATGCTTTGTGGTACTAACTTGCTATCAAGACTTGTGTCCTTTCTAGAGAAGGTGTCCTTTTTATAGAATGCCCTTTAAATAACATGAATAGAGGGGGACCACTGTATACATTCACCTGACTAGTAACCAGGCTACATGTAGCTATAAAATTTATTTGAAAATTAATCAGTAATAGGTTGAGTTACGGACTATTTTCATCCCGGAATTTGCAAAAAGACCGCTATAAAATAGCCATCAATCTTACAATATTCAGTTGTGTATTGGTACACGTAGTTGTTAATAGTACAATGATATCTGCCCTTATTTAAATGTTCTTCCACTGAACTGAAAAAGGACTTGAAAAGTTCCTCTCACATTTCAGCCTCCGAGCGCTGGTCAGAAACAGTCAAAGAGTCGTGGTAAGTCCGAGGTATAGCAAAACGTCACATAACTTAGGATCACTTTGGGTAATCCAGTACCAACTGAGAATTACAGACTATTATTTTCCATCTATGAGTATGAGCAGTAATAATATATAAAATTTTAGCATTTATCAGACGAAATGCCAGAACATCAGACAAGTAAGCCATGTTGTTGAAGTTTTAACGAGTAGACATTCAAGTCTTTATAGTAAAAGGTTAATATATCATAAATCTACTGGCAGATCAGGTATATATTGGATAAAGATGGTTTAAAATATTTTATCTTGATAATAGGGGTGTTCGTTGTATTACAGAGAGATACATCGTGGTTAAGAAAGTAACAGCTTGAAGAACTCTTGTGCCACCTTTAAAAATTTTTCTCTTGTGTAGGAGATTGTCTTTGTAGAAGTTGAAATATGCCTCTCGAGACCATTGTCATCAGAAACGCGCCCCCTCCACCCATCTTGAAAGAGCGCAGTTTTTCAACACAGATACATGTATATGTACCTACATGTCAACACAACTGAACCTATCACCAAAGACCACCTGTCTTGAGAGGCCACATTTTTAGTGGCAGAAGGCATGGTCTTTGAAATGAGGTGGTCTCTGATGCCTAGTTTGCTACCGTCTTATCATATGCAAAATGCACAACTGACCCAAACATTACCGAAAAGGCTTAAGAGTTGAATTTTGAAATACCTATTCTTCTAGAAAATTATATTCTCTTGTTCACCATAATGCAGTGGTCCCTGCGATTTAAGACCCCTCCATTCAACACTATTTTAAGACCACTCTGGTGGTCTGTGATGTATTACTGATGTTTTCAGTGTTATCCCTCCATTTTAAGACTGCCTTCAATTTAAGACCGCATCCTCTGGCTGAAAATGGGTGACCTTAAAATGCAGGGGCCACTGTATAATGCTAAGACGTTTGCGCCATTAAGATCTACGAGTTTCTGCATCCTTTGTGACCTCTGACCTTGTTTCTGATTGGTAGAAATAGCTCAGGTGATAGCCAGTTACCAAGCGACAGGCCCCGAGCAGCTGTCGTTACAGGTTGGGCAGCTGATCAACGTGAGAAAACGTAGTCCCAGCGGCTGGTGGGAAGGCGAACTCCAGGTAGGTGAAATAGGAAAATGGAAAACAAATTTGGGTGAGGTCAGAGGGCATTTCCTGTATGCAAGACATCTCCGTAGAACTCTGACAGCAATATGGAGTATATGAGTATTACTCATGCTTAAGCAGAACCAGGGTTGCCTTTCGCCTCATTACTGCATTGAGAGTGGGTAGCTGAAATGTGGGCACAATGACCGCCATTGCCAGCTGTTTCAGTGGTGAAAGCATTCAATGTGTTTTTTTTTGGTATGCTGTAGAGCATTTAGATTTTTTTTAACAGAAAAGGGTTTGAATTGCATGTATGCCTTCTTTACTGGTGAAAACACTTTCATGATTTTGTCACATGGGCTGTGAACCGATCAGAGAGAATACATGTATATGAGTAATGATATGTAAAGGAACAACATTGTAGGTAATACGACCATATTATTTCATTGCAAAATGTTAGGATGCTCCACAATGTCTGAACACTCAGGCCTCATGCGTATTTGTGAGTCAAACTGGTACTAGTAGACACACTTTGTGGAGTACTGGAGTTAGTGGGAAAACTTTTAAATTACTAACTTTTGTACTACAACTGAATCATGTAGGATAAAGTGATCTCCTTAAATCTAAATAAAATGATTATGTTACTGTATATTTAGTGTTTATTGCCTACTACTCATAGAAACAAAACTGCTTGAGATTAGTTTTTGCGGCATCTTTATTTGTCAAAATGTCTTTCCAGTAGCATTTGAAGATATTGGGGTACATATTCACAGTGTCCTTGGCTGGTAACTTAAGTTCTGTCTTATCACCCGCACAACAGCTATTTTGTCTGCTTACTGTTTCTTGCATATGTTCCAAATCTAAATGCTATACTTAGCTTTGCATAACAGGAACCTAATATTTTGGAACCAGGCAAGAGGCCAGAAGCGTCGAGTTGGATGGTTCCCGGCAAACTACGTCAAGCTGTTGTCGTCCAGTGCCAGGACGACCCCTGACCCCCAAGGGGGGAGCGGGACAGGGACAACCTCTCCTGTCAAATCTCTTACTATGCCACATGGTACAACGGTAAGTTACCAAATACAGTGGAACCTGGGGTGCTATGCTAAGTCCCTATATATCCAATGGTATGGTGAAACCCACATTATCACTGACCTATCACGGGTCACTGAATACAGTAGAACCCACAGTTCTATGCTGGGTCATCCAATACAGTACAACCTGGGGTGTTATGTTAACATGGTTAAGTCCCTAGATATCCAGTGGTACCGTAGAACCCACAGTGCTATCATGGGTCACCTAATACAGTAGAACTCACAGTGCTATGGAGGGCAACTATTACAGTGGAACTCCCAGCGCTATGGTGGGTCATCTAATACAGTAGAACCCACAGTGCTAACATGGGTCATCTAATATAGTAGAACCCACAGTGTTATAAGTGACCAGTCAAAAAGGTATGGTAGTACTCATAGTGCTATGGTCAGTCACCAAATACAGTAGAACGCGTGGTGCTATAGCCTGTCACCAAATAGATTAACTCACGCCACAATGCTATGGTGGGTCACCTAATACAGTACAACCCATCGTGTTATGAGTCAAAAAGGTATGGTAGTATTGATGGTGCTATGATCAGTCACCAAATCGATTAGCACCCACAGTCTGTGGTAGTTTGAGTTTCAGAGTTTCAGTCAAACAGGACACAATAACATGGATATTCACGGCTTACATTGAGCATGTTGAGCTAGCTATGGCTCAGTGCATAAGCTGAACCTGAGAATAGCATTGCTGCGATTGTGTACAAAACAAAGTTATTTGCTAATAACTGTGATGTCCAGTTAATATATATAGCTCATCGCCTAGTTATACAACTTCCATTATGTGCCCTGGGTTTCTTTGTATTGCAGCAGGAGCACGGCAGTCGTAGCGCCACCCCGATCATTCCACAGCCCACCACAGCACCTGCCTGTATGTATTACCATGGAAATGTAGCGTTTGTAGATGCTTGGGGTCATTTGCTTGATTTTGGTGAAAAACTCTCGACTGTTGGTTTAATATGATATCTAGACAGAGGCTATTGTAACAATATTGATCTATCGGTATTGGAATCCATACCATGTGACTGGGTGTAGGCTCCCCAGGGAGTTGAGCAGGTGATTGATGGAACAAGTCTTCCCACCCAAGGCGATGCCTGTGATACATGTAAAGTGCAAAGAACTTGTTTTGAGAAGGGGCTATATAAGAACTGCATATTAGATTGGGTACTCCAAATTAAGACCACCTGTTACAAACTAGATAAGTCTTAATATTGAAGAGGTCTTTGTCTTTTTTCCGAGACTACTTTATACTGGGAATGCAATTCCAGTACTGTTGTACTGTTGAGTAACAGTCTTTATTCTGAGGTGGTCACAACATGAGGTGTCACTGTATTCACTTTGTTGACATAAATTTGCAGATTTTTCAATAGAACAGACGTTAAGCCTTTTCAGCTGCACAGAAAGATTTTAGACTTCTCGTAATATTAAAAACAAACATGTTGAATATGATGCAGCAGTAGCCTACCTCAAGTAGGGACACCCCTTCTGCCAAACAGTTCGAATCTGTCCTTATTAGGCTGTCCATCGGTGAGATTGAACATCCCATTGCATTCCAAAAATTTGTGTTCTTTCTAGAAGGGTGTCCTATCTAGGGAATGTCCTTTAAAAGAGGGACCACCCATACTTGTTATAAACCCAAAATTCAAACTAGAAATTGTGTGTGTTTGTGCGATGCCCATTTGGGTTCCTCCATGTTGACCATGTCCATTTTCAGTGGAGCAAGTGGTGTCCAGTTATAACTACACCGCGCAGAGAGAGGACGAACTCAGTTTCAGCAAGGGCGCTGTCATCAACGTATTAAACAAGGACGACAGTGATTGGTACAAGGGAGAGGTCAACGGGGTCGTCGGCATGTTCCCCTCGAATTACGTCACACCCCTGTCGGACATCACGAATGATGCAACGTCTTGTAAGTCTCGTTGATATTCTCCTCTATGAAAGATTGCTTAGGTACAGTGGAACCATAACACACCTTCCGTCAGTATCTAATCTTCAGTATCTAATCCTTATTAAAGACACACCTATTTTCACAGTACAGTCAAACCTGCTCTAAAGACCACCTGTATATAAAGACCACCGGCTTATAAAGACCGCATTTTACAGGTCCCATGGTCTATACTTTCCATGCTATTAAACCTGCATATAAAGACCACCTGTGTATAAGGAGCACATTTTGTTGGTCGCTAGGGTGGTCTTTATATACAAATTTCACCGTAGTTGATTATGTCCTGCGTCGGTTGTGGAATGGTGCAGTAGAATTGCCCGAATTGGTCTTAATTCTGGAACAAGCTATCACCGATTTATCAGTTTTGGTTGACCAATCAGTGGTCTTAATTCTGGTTTGGTCTTAATTCTTGGGTGATCTTAATCCTTGGGTGGTCTCAATTATTGGGGGCTCTTAATACTGGGTGGTCTTAATACATGGGTGGTCACAATTCTTGGGTGGTCTTTATACTTGGGTGGTCTTTATACTTGGGTGGTCTTTAAAGTGTGGTTCCACTGTATTTAATGTATAGAAATATTGGTTGATTATACTTTTGAAGGAACCTTTGAAGCACCTGCTCAAAGTACAATGTTTCTGCAAAGGATCATTGGCTCAGGTGCTTCACAAATGGACATACAAACTGTGTCAAAGCTCTTTGCAGAATTCATCTTTTTTTTTTGGGGGGGGATACTTTGTGAGGTATATTTTGGTTTCTTTATGTGCACTTTAGAAGTAAGTTGATATAATTTTATACCAGAATATTTTGATCAGAATTATTCATCTGACTGCACTCTGTTCGTAGTACACAAAACATGTTCCATTTGAGTAGCCACAAGTGAAATTGTACAGTCATATACATCACACTATCATAATCTGTGATTATGATACCTGACTAAAATTTGTTGCAAGAATTTGTATGTATACCTAAGTAAACAAGTAAGCCTCTGTGTGTGAGGGGCAATGTTGTCATAATGCCAAGCAACAACAGTCATAACAACATTAACAAATTGAATTGATGACAGAGCTGCAAATCAGAGAAGGAAAATTTTTACGGGCTTTCTCTTTTCTTCTCTAGGATTGGGGGGACGAGTGATGGTTGTCATGGCGACGAGCACTGGGGAAGCAGCGAGCGAAGAGAGAGAACTTTCTGGGAGGGGGAGGGGCTTAAATGTCATGTGACCCTCCCAAAAACCACCACGACTGAATGCTTCCAGAAATATCACCAAGTAGTTAACCGTGTCACCGATCTGCTTACATACCCACTGATTTGAAAATCAAATTTATAATAACTCACACCAAACGGAAGGCCACCATTGTTGTCATGGTTACCAGGTTCAGTGACTTCTTTTATCTGGCTTCTTTTGTGGTGACTAAATAAACCCCAGTGTAACGGCGCACAACGGTAGCAGTTCATGTGGCAGCAGCGTAATCATATTGAACCATACATAATTTGGTTCACTGTGCAAAAGAGCTTAATCTGCATTGCATTTGTGCTAAAATAGGTCAAGAGGTCAGTCATTTCTTAACTTGTTTGTTTCTGTATCTTGCGATGGCCTGCAGATATGTGTGGTATATATATATATGTAACAAATATGTAAGTTGTATTATATGAAAGACCGCAAAAGGGTACACATTCATGGAAAATGTAATTACTGGAAGGATTATAGTGTATTGTAACTAAAATGGGAGGTTGCTAAATCGAAAGTATTGTAACACTCACATAATTACTGGTACTAAGTCAGCCTTGTGATTGTCCAAATTGTAATCCCTCGCACTTTGGGGACGGATATTATGACATGACCAATTGTGGCTCTCCGAACGATCGTGGTTTTCGAACCAATGGTCCATTTTCGCTCCAATCCTACTCAGTTGTCTCAGGATCACATTCTGTTCGACATCTGAACTCTCGTTCGAGTTCCGCATCCCTTCTTTCACTGACACCAAGAGAGCATTGGATGTTGTTTCTTAGATTGTCTCAGGGTTTTCTGTAGTTGACATGCTGTCTAGTCGATAGATCACGTTTCCTATCACGTTATATAGAAATGCAGCCCTGTTTAGCCAAATGTCCTAGCTGCCAGTCTCCCCTTACCTTTGTAGAAATGCGTATTCTTAAGTTTTCTACTGGCCAGTTCACCATGGATGGTATCACCAACTCTAAGGATTTCATCAATTTATAGTCCAGGTTCTCGTCGAAATCGATCGATTATACTTGACTGAAACTTCTTATTTATCTAGCGTACATTTGCATTATAAGTCATTTCATCAACATCAGCTTTCTTGACATCAAATTTTTGGCTACCATGGTCTTGTTTATATACCTCCGCATGCCCCTACACTCTTTTAACATATTTTTTTTATCCGTCCTAAGATTCGAGTTTTACATTAAGGCGCCACAGGTACAGAAGTCACAGGTACAAACAAGTTACAAGCTATCGATTAATTTGATGGTAGGTGTGTGCTATTCAGATATATGTTTGTTGGATTTAAATGCAAATTCCAAATGCATGCTCTTCTGCTCCTATTACTCATGTGAATACTGAAATTAAACTAACTACTGTTTGGAGTTTTAGGCTTTTATTTGCATGTATGTGTACAAATATGCATATTAATCTAGGATTACCGTAATAGTTTTATATTTCTAATGTCTCTGCATCCCGAAAACCTTCCTGACCTCACGATCCCATGCCTTCTGTCTGTTAGGATTTAACTCACTTTTTTTGCATGCCGTTTGAGCTTTCCTTCAGATTAATATCTCCCCCCCCCCCTCCACACATTTCCAAAATTAGTTTAATGTTAGAACAATTACACTCCTCTTCGCCTAAAAATCTGGTAGCGGGGGGTCGACAAATCGATTCGATAAATGGGTTGCAACATCTGCCTATAAATGTTTTTGTTTCTTCTGAATGTGTTTCTCAGAAAATCGGGCCCCGCTGCTCGCAGTGCTGTCGCCATGGCAACCAGATCTCCATAGTTACCAGCTTGATTTCAATAGCATCAATTTTTTTTATTTGTTTGTTTGTTTATGTGCGTGTACAAGGAACAACACAGCATATTTACTTATCTGTGTTTTCATTTTGTAGATCAGACTTGGTTTGGTGTGTTTTTGTTGCGAAGCAACTTGCACTGGCAAACTTTTTCCTGCATAAGTTTTTTGGGGTTGACGATGAATATGTGACAAACCCATCATGAATTGACTAATTTCTGAACATTCTTCTTTTCTTTCTTACAACTACTACTACTACTACTATTACTGCAAACTTGTCATTTGTGCATTCACACGGTGACAGTCGAGTGACTAAAGTACTAACCATATGACTATGAGAATGATTTCGAACCAGGTTCCCGGAGTCTTTAATAAAATGACTAATAGCAGAAGCAGTGGAGAGGAACAGCAAAGCAAAACTTTGTTATTCTGATTAGAGCTATAGCATCTCAAATAAATAAATAAATCAAACTCTGTAAAAAAATTGCTGAAAGCCAAAATTTCTGTGAAGACTTGTGTTCATTGTCAGCACAGTACAATCTTTGTACATGGATAACCTGATTTTATTACCGTAACAATATTATCAATTGCATAACTATATATGACTTATCAGTCATTTTCTGAAAATAAGGAGCACGATGCAAACCGGCATTTTTCTTTTGCAAGCACATACAGCACAATACAATCACAAATTCGTATACACCAGTCCATGGTTAAAAAAAAAGAGTTTTCCAAATTGACAGTGTTGTTTAGATAACTGCCAAACTGTCAGCAGCATTTGGCATTTGTAAGGAAAACCCGATGACAGATATGATGTTAAAGTGAGCTGTGGTAACTGCTGCATCTGAGGGGAACATTAAAATGACGTTGGTCAACCCCATTAAAAAAATAAATGTTTTTGCAAAAAAAAAAAAAAAAAAAACTCTGCTACATCTGCATGTCCTTTATTCTGATAGACTACATACATTTGACAGCCACTCGGCCCGGGGTGGTTTTGGAATCCAAATCTACAGATAAATACATCTAGCTCTTGAATGGCCTACTCCACATCCAGTCTTGAGTGCTTGTAATTTCATAACCATAGTATAATTGCTCATATTCTGCTTCAGTTGCACCAGCCAAACACAACACTATACCCTAAAGCCAAATGTGTTTACTTGCGCCTCCGCAGTGTCGAAAATTGACCTTTACCATCGATTGTGTTCACTTTGCTTTATTCTGTAATACATGTCTGTAAAACTTCGCCAGCAGTAGGGATTAATTCATGCCACGAAATCATTTCATAAGTAGTCTGGTTTATTTGGAATTCAAACTACCCTTGGCCATATTGTGCCCTCTAGTCAATCACTTTAAGCCTTATGAAGCTTTGGTAAATCTTGAGGTGCTGCCGTTTTCACTTATTTCGAGTATCTTCGGAAAATTTTTTTGCCAAGGGGTTTTAATATATTCAATTTTGAGTGCTGCTTTCGTATTATGAGGAGTCCTCGATTTTAGATTATCACGTACACGATATACTGGTATATATCAGAGATCTTACAATTTCTGCGATTTTCATGCAGTCATCATTGCAGCTTATGGCACCTGGATATAAGTTTGCTCTTTGTCCCGAGTGGATGTGGTCTTGCTCCCGAGGGCTTGATCTATCAAATGTCTTAGGAAGTCACAATTCTGTGGTTCTTTCAATATAACAAACCTCTATGTCTGCTTTGTAAGAATTCTTGTGAACCTGTGAAAGTACTGGTACTTTAATTACTAGTGAAGGTATTAATTAGTACATCATTGAATCTCTCTGATTCATCTTGCTATTACCCCTGTCGTTCTCATCCTTGAATATTAGACGTCATCTCTGCTTAGGACAATATCTTCCAGTCTATTCAATGACATGCTATTGATGGTTTTGAAATGGTGCATTGGCCGGGCGCGGTAAGACATTTGACCTCGGATCGATGAGTCGCAAGTCTCAATGTCTCAATCCACTCTAGAGTACTTCCGTCTTTCACCTCATTGTTCGTATCGTGTGCTGCACCGCACAGTTTATCCAGTCGTCACACTGTGCAGAAACTGCAGCGCCGACCATTTCATGTTTTCGTATTCGGAGATTCCTATGTAGTGAGTGACATGGAGAGCAGAACTGGTATGCATGAATTTTAGTTAAAATCTTCTGGTAACGAAAGTTGTTGAAAAGAATGTGGCCATATTCAGTAAGTGCATTCCGCTTGTACGAAAAAAAAAAATGAGTGATTGGATTGGCGACTTGTGTAGATTCTTAATGCCGAGGGATTGGTCTCTTAAAACATCTCATGTCCATTTGTGATCTTAAGCTTGGAAAAGAACAATGGTTGCCAAAGTGTTTTGTGAAATTTAAGTCCTTTTGATGACTTCAGATTTTTAGGATCATAAGTCCATTGGTGATTTTAAGCTTAGAAAAAAGTGTATGTTTGTCAAGTTGATTGGTTAACTTTAAGTCCATTGTTAGACTTAAGATTTTTCCATAAACTGGTCCGAGTTGCGGTTGTTGAAGTTGCGATACGGAGCCCAGAAGTGAGCTACATTATAAGGTTGTGATTCTTGAATCAGCATTTGCGTAGAGCTGCTCTTTGGTTGTGTCGCACCGTGCATCGATTTTATTTCCTTTTGTCAAACTGTTGTGTGACGAATGCGTAGCTGTTGGAGCTTGTTAGTATTTTGATTAGTACGTTGTATGTCGGATATGTTAAATAGTGCATAGAATGATGGCATTTATCACAGCACAGGCATAGTTCAAAATCTGATTATCGTTTGTGAACCGGTTAGCTTAGTCTACGGTGGTCTCTCGATTTTAAGACCATCCATGAGACCTTGAGAATGTGATCATACATGAATATGGCAGGTGGTCTTTAAAAAATGAAGTGCCAGCGGTAGACAAGATCTGCACTTTGTGACCAAATTTAGTGGTGTAATACATGTAGTCTCAAGGTGGTCTTAAGATAAAGGGATGTGAGATAGGGGGACCCCTGTAATGGCATTTTATGTAGGGGAATGGTACTGCCAAATTGTTTTCTATCGCTTATAGTTTCCCTAATAAGTACCGAGACATTTTACCTGCCATATCTAGGGGTGCATTCATATTTATCTTTTACTTTGATTTATCATGTTTATATCACAGTTGTTGAAAGGCCATATGAGCGGTGCAATATGTTGTACATACCTAACTCGTCAACTGGCCTGTGACCGTCAAGTAGGTTTCACGTAGGTTTGTAGCATCGAATTTCTTGTATATTGTTGAAACACATCAATGGCATTGTCATATCATTTTCAGTTTACTTATATTGTTTGTTCTGTTGTTGTTTGTTTGGATAATTCCATTTGAAAGGATGTATTGAAATGGTTTTGAGTCTTTGTCACTTCAAACCGAAACAGCTACGATAGTACTTGTATCATATACATGTAAGTAAAAAAAAAATGTAAAGTAGAGACTTCTAGGGGATTTGCTCCCAAAATTTATCAGTTTACCTCTGAGTCACTGTTTATAGACACTTAGTTTTGTCAACATCTGGGTGTTGTAAACTGTATGATAGCTTTGTGTTTTAGTAGCTAATATGTCGGCAGTATCTCGGCGCATCTTTCAGAATGCATTCGGTCACTCCGAAATATTTTACACATAAAGCCACTTGGCCTTGCAAAAAGGATGCGTATGATGGCAAATTTCATAACTATGAATTTTCCATAGTTATAATTATGGCTGTACATATATTTGCAAAACTTACTTCTCCTGTATAAAATGAAAGCAGGTCTTCCGGTCTCTATCAGACAACTAGGCTACATACAATTCAAAACCGTGTTTGTGACAGATGAAAACTAACTTTAATGTTTTTTTTGTTTTTTTTTTCACCGATTGGAGAAAATTACATAAATGGAATAAAAAATATTGTTGACTTTACGAGAAACTCGCTTGAAGAAATTAACGGACATTATTGCTTCCTTTTATATTACCCCGTGGTATTTATTAACGAATGGTATTAATTAACGAATGGTATTAGAAGATTGTCTACGAGAATGGCATATGTGACCTTCCTAAAACAAATTTCATTTGGTCACACTGAACATGTTGAAGTCCATAAGTAAATATCGTGGATATTAAATAGATGCCCATTTTTTCCCAAGAGAATAATTTAAATTTTCATCTGGATACTGCAGAATTTGATCATTTAGAATGGAGCGTACATGTATTTCACGAGAACTAGGATTGCTTGGAAAGAGTAGGGGGGGGGGATTCTTTTTCTAAGTTTATATCCCATTGGATGCCAGACATGATTCGCAAAGAATGAAGAATATAGAAACCTATCATCATCCTATTCAGGATAATTGTTCACCAGTAACTGCAAGAACAAATCACACACAAAAAAAAAATTCTCAAAACCCGACAACCATCTTTTAAGTGATTTATATGGGTATAGGCTAGAATCATGTTGTGTGTGATCATATTTATCTGTCTACAATAGCGGAGAGCTGTTGTGTTTTATACGGAGTCGACTGCCTGTGTGCGTTACTGGCAGCAGTTGAGAGCAGTCTTGTGTAGTCATAAATGTCTTTACAATGTGACAATAAAAACTAACTGCAACTGGTTTTAGCGTTTGATTTGCAAGAGAGAAAGTGTGTGTTAATGTACGTATGAACGTTACGCAATCACTGGATGGGCATTGGTTATCATTGAAGAAAATACATGGTAATCTTCTCAGCACAATTATAGTTGCTTCATAAATTCACAGGAATTGAATTTGTTATATTCATATACTGTAAGTGATTGAAGTCTTCAATCCCCTTAAATTACATGATACCAGCACATGATACACATGCTACATCTTTATAGTAGGTACTATAGTATCAGTGGTATAGTAATATTAGAGTAGGACAGTCCCCCCCCCCCCCTCTCTTAAGTACAGCCTCACTAGTTGCCATGAAGCTTGTGGCCACATTAGAGAGGTGGCCTCTGCCTATAGGAAACCGAAGATGCAATCACAGTTGTAGCTGGAGTGCAGTACATATACATGTAAGAATACTGAAATAGCAGTATACACTGGGGCTGGGCATTTATAATACATGGGTCGCCATTATACATGTGTTCATACAGTAAATTTATGGGGGTGTTTATCACACGGGAACAGATGCACTCACTGGCCATATTTACACTGCCAGCTATAGCTAGTGTTACTGAAAATGAAATTATTCAATTTGATAAAATTGAGGCTGTGCAATTAGTATTCTAGTAATGGATAGAGATGGGAAAGAGGGGGGTGTTTGGGTGCTTTAATCATGTTAGTGCAAACTGCACACGTATGGCAAGAGACATCCCCTCGCCTTTAGGAGATCCTGTACTCTATCAATGTGGGACTTCAAATCAGTGTCTCAGGCGGCCTAGCCCAAAAGTTATCTAGGCAACCACGTGTGTAGAAGGAGATCCTGTAGCCAAAGCCCTTGTCCAAAACCAGTACAGTGGTCCCTCTCTTAAAGGACACTCTAGAGAGGACACCCCTCTATAAAGGACACAAATTTCTGGCAGCAAGTACTATGAATGTACGTGATGCTCCCTCTCACCAAAGGACACCTCTCTAATAAGGACAGAATCATTTGGCAGAAGGGGTGTCCTTATTAGAGGGGGACCACTGTACATGCACAGTGTGATTTAACACA
>JAAUYG010016724.1_pt1 | contig 14927 bp, 11 predicted proteins | sample 7278091 | NCBI WGS metagenome assembly JAAUYG01 (sample SAMN14350201, study PRJNA611818) | marine sediment metagenome | isolation source: surface marine sediment (0.6m) | place: French Polynesia: Moorea | collected 2018-08 | reverse complement strand
GGGGCTGTAACCACTGTCACCTGATAAGCACAAATGTTCCCCCTGGATGACAAGGGAGAGGTGAACAGGTGAAGCTGCCAGCAGGATCATTAGATCTAGTACAAACAACTGAGAGGGGTAGGGACTGGGGAGGGGCCTGTATCCTCTGTAACCATGTAATCACTGGTTACAATGAGAGGGGTAGGGGGAGGTGGATGGAGGGTTGGTTGGTCAGGGACTGGACAGGGACTGTAACCACTGTAACCATGTAACCGCTGGTTACAAATGCATATACCAGGGAATCTGCTCTAGTTTCTGGCCATATATGTAGAACTCACTTCAGTCAAGTTGACTATACCGAAGTGACTGCGCCTCAACAGGTCAAATTGAGCGTTTTAGCCATTCACTTTGTGACATGGTCATTTCGTCATCAGACAACCCACAGTCATTTTGCCACGGTCGTTTTTGTCACACCACAGTTGATGAATGTGAACTTCTTTGTTTATTATTATAATTATAGTATGAACAGAAAAATGACAAAATGCGATATATGCGATTGACCAGTTGACCCAACTAGATGTATCACTACATTTTGAAAATCCCCTATTTCAATTAATTATGCATCACATAGTTTCTTCAGAGACTTTATCCTGTTTATGCAAGGGGCTTTTGGGATTTTGTGTGTCATGAACTTAGACCATGTTGTGACTTTATCCTGTTTATGCAAGGGGCTTTTGGGATTTTGTGTGTCATGAACTTAGACCATGTCACAACAAAGTTTGATAGAATAGTGATTCTGCAATTAACATGTCTTAACTTTCGAGAGTTAATTTCTGAGAAAATTTGGCTGTCCATATCAAAATGTCAGTTGCATATATATTATTGTGCATGTCGAGAACCCCACCCACCTCGTTTTGTCAAACAAAAAGTACATGACGAAACGACCATTACAAAGTTGCTGGCTACTTTTATTAGAAGCATTTGTCTAGTAACAATGCATGATCTGCATTAGACCTGTACATGACACAATCACCCATACAGCCATATTCATGAATGAATGACCTTTTCATAGCCTAAGTAAAGGGTAAAGGTGGTCATTTAGTGAGGGCTACCACAGTTCCTACATACAGTTACAGTAATTTTTATTTGTGGAAGCTCCACAGGCTGAGAATAATTAGCTGATCATAGGGCTATACCAGCTGTCAAGTGCACAAATATTTTTGAAGACAGAATTAACAGGAGGGTGAACTGAATTGCCTCCAAATTTCAGGCAATGCCGGTACATGTAGTAATTTCACTTTACGCAGTTAATGTAGTACAGTGGACCCTCTATTTTAAGACCGTCCATGGGACAGGTTCAGTTCGGAAACTTGAACTTGGGAACAAAAATAGATGGTCTTATAATCAACTGGTCTTAAAATAAAGAATTGTGAAATAGAGGGACCGCTGTATGTTTGTTGCTTTGGAGGTTCTTTCCGATGTACATAAGCCTTGATAGAGCATTATCATGATTATTGTATTGAGAATACTTGCTCCATTTAACTCTGTTTGGGACATCTTTGCACTGGAGCATGCATAAGGCACGTGGTCGCAGCAAAAATGTGCCAAAAAGCGTCAAAGAAAAACCAAGTATAAGTCTATTGGGATGGGGGTGGGTGGGGGCTGACCCATCCAACAAAGCTGGTGGCGCTTTCAAAGGAACATTTGTGCATCTGGGTTGTGACCAGAGGACAGGTGGAGTTATACTTCTGCGTTTTGCGGAGGGTCTGGGAGGGGGGGTTCTCCGCCCAGGAAAATTTTGAAATTGGAGGTGCTCTGTGGTGCATTCTGAGCGCTTTTGTTACAAAAAAAATTAGTTTTTAAATAACATTTCCTGAATATATCTTTTATTTATTTCTTTGTGGAACATAAAATGAGTATTACATCACATGCTAGCTCTCAATCAGTACCCCTGGTCCATTAAAAATAGGCACGGTATACAAATAGCTCCTGTAAAACCGGCACCTAAGTTTATTCAGGGAAGAAAGCCAAGGCTCACCCAGTGCAGGAAAAGTACAAGCCTCCATTGCTGGCAAACCAAAGTTACTGCTATGCCGGTCCTGGATCTTCCTGCCAACACTTTGGCTGGAAGCCAAACGCCATTTGGTGACTGTCTGCACTACCAAAGACCCTAGCATTGACACTAACCGCTTCCCACTGCCACAAGTCGGTCGGTCAGGCTACTGCTTTGCTGACTTTGAGTCAAAGGTGATTGCTGCATGCCTAGCTACAACGCAAAAAAAAAAAAAATTAAATAGAGGCATGTGTACGCACGTGCGTATGGCTGGGTACGCCCCTGAAATGTGACTGACACATCTGTTATGTGCCAGTAATAGTTACTGCGAGTGACAAAATCCCCCAAAAGTCTGTGATCCGACAAAAGCTTTGGAATACCTGTGGTGGATTATGAGGTGTACCTGAGAATCCCCGTCCCCCCCCCCCTTTTTTTTTTGCTGAATCCTGCGACTGCCAATAATTATGCCAATAATTGCAAGCTTTACTGATGTACTAGTACACATGCATCTGCGTTATGTTTTCAGGCCCTTGGGGCAGGCAAGGCCAGTGAGTTTGGAAATGAGTTGATGGAAGCACCAGAAGATGACGATATTGATTTGTTGAATGATGAGACCTTTGGAGAAGCTGCAAGTAAGTAACTCTTTAATGCTTGTTGCACTTACTACATGTGTATGTTATATATGTTCTCTTACACATAATTTAAAATATTAAGTTTGCAACTGTATATTTATAAGTTACATACCAGTACGCAAAAATTGCTAAGTTTATAGCAAGTTTAACTTTTGCTACATGTAATATGTTATTGTCAAACCTGTTACCCTGTATATTACTTATATTTCATTTTCGGGTATTATGTTGCCATGTCTTTTTTTTTTGCCGTCTGATATTTAGTACAATGACTGAATGAGATCATCAGAGTCAGCCCTTGGTTTTATAAAACTAAAAGATTTCTTTAAAGAGCCTAAAAAAGAGGCCTGCTAGACTACTGTGAAGACATCTTTACATTTTATGAAACAAAAGCCAGGAATGATGAACATTAGGCAGGCGGAAGATTTGCTCTCCTGCAAAAAAAATAATAAAAATTTCTTGTTGAAGATTCCCCGTCTCTGCCATGTCAGCCTCTAGTTGCCAGTCACTTCGTCACATCCTACTGTCATTTCACCACAGTCAGTTTGTCACACAGTTTAGCAACACTGCATGTGCCGAACTGACCCAATGAAAAGCATGTTGGGTATCCAGCACTTTGTTATTACACCATAAGGCAGTCCGCTAGGGTCTAGGGATGTCACTCATTTCTCCCCAGGCCCACCACAACCCCTCTCCCTCCCTCAGCCGCCGGTCAGTTCGTCACACAAAAATAGTGGTGACGAAACAACCATGTGACGAAGTGACTGGATACCTGTGCTACTGACCCCTATCTTTTTCATTCCAGCCGGAGATGATTGGGAAGAACAGCATGAAAAACTGGCAGGATTTGAATTCTATGGAAATGAAAATGGTGGCCACTATACTGAACCTGTCAACGGTGGACTTGTCCCTGGCGACTCCGGGTTCAAGGCCAGTGGAGTGGGCTATAGGTCCAGAGAAGTAAGCTGAACTAGATAACTTGTAAGTTCATGTAAAGTACTCTCAAGTTGGCTCTTTGTTTGTTTTCACAAACTAAAATGGTTCTTCCCCTTTTGCATTAACTAGTTGTGTTTGGGTCAATCCGCTCTTTTTCAGATTAAGAATTCAAACATATCTAACAATATTTCAACTTCCTTGCTTGCATTTGTGAATTTGTTCCAGTATCAAGGCGATGGTACGACTTAAGCTCTTCTTGACACTTTTAAGTAGTCTTGTTTTATTTTGACGAAAAATTACAAAATTTGAGCTAGTTTGAAACCTAAGAAAGCCTTTTTCACTTTTGGGGATTTTGTTTCTTCCATCTCTCCATCATTGTCCATGTCAGGATGAGTTGGAGCAGAGCCTCAGCCGCCTGGTGGTTGACGATGACGAAGTGGATTTTGTCCAACCTTCGGCGCCGGCTGAAATCAAGCCTGGACGACCTATTCCTCAGGTAACTACCTTTGACCAAGTCCAATTTATGTACATACGCATTTTTACGGACTGTTAAACACATCTATTAGACAGTAAGAAAAATAAAGACACTGGACTTGAGCAAATCAAAAGCAGTCTCAGTGAAAGAATTTGTAATATATACAGTTATGAAATACAGGTACAATTGTGAAAATATCAATATTGAATTAAACTTGCTTTGTGCAGACTGAAATAGGCTACATGTGCCACTACTAGTACATACATACCATGTACGTAACATTTAGTTTATGCAAGCATATAATCTCATTATCTGAATTTGTATGTAAAATAGTGAGGGATTGGGGATATGTATTATGATAAAAAAAATTGGAACGAGTAATTTGCCTAGGGTACCTGTTTTGCTTTGTCGTTTGAATTATTTAGTAGTGGACAACAGTCTTGAATTGTTGTTTTGGCGTTCTTTATTCACAAGCACATACCTCAGGTGTTTCAGAATGTTTATGATCTTTTGTTATGCTTATTGCCCCAAGTTCTTTGAATTGATGAGCTATAATATTATTTAAAATGTTTGTTTTGTAACAAATGCTGTTTATTTATTTCAGGTGAAGCCACATGGGGGGCCAGTATCCTTGGACAACCTATTCGGACCATCATCACCACCTGGACTCTTCTCAGCTGAGGAAATGGTTAGAATGAAACCATGTTGAAGCCCTTCACAGAGTGATGCAATGCTTTGTGGGACCCTCTATTCTTAATATTTGGAAGCTGCAGACTTTGTCAATTTAGCTGGTCAAAGTGGTCTGAAAATGTTTAATAGACATGCTATTTGAAGCATAGTTGCTATTTAGTTAGCAATTATTGTCAGGCACTTTTATATGTGGCTACGATTAGAACTCAAAATTTATCTTTTATATTCAGCTCCTTATGAAGTGTGACAAAACGCATTTAGCATTTAACTTTTTGTAGCCTCTGACATTGTCTAAGAGACCATTAAAAATTGTACAAAAACCAAGTCAAATGTGGGTTTGCACACAGCGTGAATTGCGAACCCCATTTGAAGTAAAATAAGTGAGCTAGAAAGATGCTACATCACAGCATACCATTCCACAGAATACAATGGTCCCTCTCTTAAAGGACACTCTAGAGAGGACACGCCTCTAGAAAGTACGCCAATTCTTGGCAGCAAATACTGTGAATGTATGTGGCCCTCCCTCTCACCAAAGTACACCTCTCTAATAAGGACAGAATTGTTTGGCAGAAGGGGTGTCCTTATTAGAGGGGGACCACTGTACAATGATTGGTAGTAATGATCGATTTGACTTCAATCTGCCCAGAAAATATTACAATGTGAAGGAAGTGGCCTTTTGTGTAGGTTGCTGCTACCAGAATTTCAGGCCACTTAAAGGAGCGCTTCAGTTCTTCATCTGCTGCCTTGGGCTGTCTCCTGCACCTGTCTCCAGGCACGCATTTAGTTGCTGAATGGTGTGTTGCCAGCCTTGAGAAATAAATGAAGTTAAGATAAAAAAGGGAGAGGGGCCTGCAAGGAGATTGTTGAATGAGAAAGAGACCTTTATTCTCATGAGATAAAAGGATTCTATGAGTGCCTATGATCTATAAAGTTGGAAACACACATGCAGTTGTAATAGGTAGGTTCCCCAGTTGCCGCATCATCCATCGATTAATTTTCGTTACCAGGTTCGTGGGGAACAGAATATCTGGGGATCTCCAGCCAGAGAGAGCAACATCCCTCTTCAGGAAGAGGGGCTGAAAAACCTGCTGAAAGTCCTGCAGAAACCTCAGCCACAAGGCCCTGTACTGCAGGTGAGTACAAGTTACCTACTGTTTTTCTGTAGTTGATTTTTACCACTTTGGCGTCTCATTCCTCATGCACTGCTCGGCCCATTTTAGCCAGACAAGATAATAATATGTATAAATAGAGGGTCCAAACATACATGTGCTGTGCGGTATAGTGCCTGAGAGTTGCTAGCATCTAAAGTGCCAATACTAGTAGTTGATATTGGTATATACATAACTGTTTCATTTGCAAGGATTAGTAACATTAGAAGTGCATCTCGCATCGCTTTACTGTACATGTTTTCTGAAATGCAGGCAGATTTTCGAAGTAACCCTGCATGGATATGAAACTTAGAAGCAAAGGTGTCAGTGTTGGGTGTACCCTTTTACCAAATTGAAAACCATTTCCAAATTACAAGCCAGCTATTTCCATATTAAATGCTAGCTGCTGCATAACACGTCATATTAAAAATCTGAGAATTATAAATAAAGGTCCAATTGATTGCTTTGTTGTAAATACAGACTACTCACAATTTTTGCTAAGGATCAGTTGCATGATCCTTAAATCAAGGCAAATTGTTCGTAGCTGTCTCTGCTACAATAATTTGCCAAGGATCATGTAACTGATCCTTAGCAAATTGTGAATAATATATTTCACATAGTTGCCAAGTAAAGGTGAAATTGCTTTCGTTTCATGTCAGGATCCATCTATCGTCAGTGCCGGCAAGTCCCTGTCGGCAGCCCTGCCTCACGCCAAAACTGTGTCTGAGATCGAGCAGGAGCTGATAGCCAGCCGCCGAAAGAGCAGGAGTCCAGAATTTGCAGGCCCCGGTGACGGTCAACTGCCCGCAGTACTAACCCTGGCAGAATTGGAGAGGGGGGCTTCATCATCATCATCACACGCCTCTCACAGGCCATCGTCGCCACGCCAGGCCGGCTTACCGCCTCAGGGACCCATAGGCACTCCTCCGCAGGGACATTTCATGGGCCCAGGGCATCCTCCTATGCATGTGAGTGGATGAGAAAATGAAGTATTCCTGTGCTGTGCAATAACCATTCGTGTCAACTTTGTGATGTATTGTTTGGCTGTATATGCCTTATGCCAATACTTGAACAAAGCTTTTTGGCATAGAGTTGTGATTTGGACTTTTCAGTGATGTATGTAGCTTTTACTTGATTTTGAATGAAATGTGTTAATCCAAATTTGTATGATGCCGACTTTTATCATCATGTATATTGAGTAGTATTTAATATATTTCCATTAGAGATATAGCGATTAATCGATGCATCGGCATATCGTCGATGCCAGCAAATTTGACAGAGCATCGGTTATCATTTGTGTGCATCGATGCATCGACAAACCCATCCATTTAGGGTCCTACGCCTTACAGCCATCTACTACCACATTGAGTATCGCTCTGAAAGTCACGATTATTCATAAGCAGCGCAATAGGCATTATCTAATATTGGCAACAGTGTCCTTGGTATAGTTTAACATCAGCAATCAAGCATTGGGCAGTTATTTTTTTTCAAAGAGATAAAATTGAGAAAAAATACCTTTGGCAACGAGCCATAATAGGGAAATTGAGCATTTTTTTCTGCCGATCTCTCGATTCACAATTTGGCTGCCGATTACACCTCTGATGTCCATATATATATGTTTATATCTGCTAATAAATTCTTGTTTAGCCAATGCCACGTGGGCGAGGAAACATGTCTGGACCCGGCCTACCGAGTCACATGACCAGACCTCAGGGTTCGCTGGGCAATATGCCAGTTATGCCAAGAGCATCGCCTCCTAACCGCCCTCCGATGGGTCCCCCTCCTGGGGCCCCACCAATGCCCATCCCAGGTCGAATGTCATATTCCCAGCCACCGCCGCCACGAGGCAGAGGACAGCCGCCATTGGGCAGTGCACCACCGCGTGGTTCACCAAACGTCTGTGACAGCCCTGCTCCGGGGAGGCCACCAGGTACTACAGTTTACAACCAATATTTTCTTCTAAAAATGGTCAATAACTTACCAGTTTAAAAAACAAACAAACAGACAACAACTTTTGTGGCTTGCAAATTTTTATTGTGGCTGGTTAAATTATCTACTATATGTAAATTTCAATCTGTTTGCAACTGTAGAATCAGTATTTAAAACTTCATTCTGTGGTTAGATGCCAGCAATGGCATGTGCTCTGTCAAATGCTGTTAATGGAATATAGTATAGGAACTGCTTTGTCTAAATTTGATGTTTATTCCAGCAGCGTGATGGATTTTCCTGTGCCTGCTGTTACGTTTAAAAACCTTTCCATCAATTCCATCCTGTTCTAAAATCATGTTTAGCTTTGTTCAACTCTCGAAAAAATGAGCTGTTTAGTTTCACGCTTACAGAAAGTTTTTTTTTTGCCACCAGCAACCACTATTCCCTGTTTTAAAAAAAGGTGTGAACTTGTTTTGTTTTCAGTGACTAGCAAACCCTCCCCCTCCCCAAACCCGAACTCTCCCTTGTCCCCGCAATCTCTGATTAGATTTGAGGCCGCCGTGAAAGAACTGAAAAACAAGCCTCGTCTTGTGTCCCCTATCGCTCGTAATATTTTGCTCCAGACTCTCCTCGGTAGGTTCTCCAGTTGCCGTCCCTCCCTCCGCCTAACCCCACCCATTTGTAAGCTGCACTGGTTTGGACATTAATGACAATTAAATAGGGAACACACTGGCACTGCTGAAGGATTAATTGGGGTTAAGGTACAGAAAATCTTAAGTTTCAACCAAACTTTATCTTAAACATGTAAAAGTCCAAAGTGCTTAATACACTTATGCTCCTTTCCAGGAACTAAGATGGATACTGTTGTTAATGTTTTTCTGCACAATTTTACCGCCAACTGAAAGCGTGTTAAGCCCAACTGCTGCTCACATCGTTAAGGGAATAGGCAACGCTCCTTACACACACACACTGTTTCAGTTTTAATGCTGGTTTTACACACATAGTCAAGGATGCACCTTGTGTTCAACAGTTGAACTTTTACTTTGTTTTGGTCTGGGACAAGCTATAGTAAGATTTTTGTGTCACAAACAGTATTAACCCATTCCAGTATTAAAGCCAATCTGGTAATGCTTGTACATGGTCCGGATTTTTGTCCGTCCACATTGTAATGATATCCAGAATTAGGGATTCTGTCATAAGGACGATATTATGCATTATAGGCTGAAAATAGGTTATTTGTGTTAAACTGTACTGCAATATATCATGTATCTGGAGTTCAGCTTTTGTTGACTGCAATAATGAACATTGGTAATATGCAGTGATTCAGGTGTAAAAATCTCAAGGTGTTCTGTCTGCCAGATTAGAGTACAAGGAAAGGGACCAGTGCTAGTTCACAATTTCTGAACATTTAGATCCAAAATATTCATTACCTACGCCTACAGAATCTGTCGGTAGCTTGAGCATTCACTGAGAGTTGACCACTGAAAACCTAGCTGCCCATTGTGCTAAAGTGGGAACAAAACAAAACAAAAAATGTGTTAACGTGCCACCCCTCTAAGTGGACTCTTCCATGTGTTTCAGGCCATGGAGGGAATCCCAACCTGCACCACCCCCACCCAGGGAAGCCTGGTCCACATGGCAAGGACATGCCTTCATCTCCTCATGGTACCCCTATGTCTCTTGGAAGCTCGCCTCGTCAGCCAAGGTAAAATGTTTGGCATTGGCCTTGCATTATTTAAGTTTAGTACACGAATTAGAAACTGCTACGCAAGTGACAGCAAAAAACTGTTCTGTTATGTTGTCGATCATTTAGTGGGTGTTGATTCATAAAAGTTGCGACTGTTTTATATGTAGTTCTGAATTGAATAATAGTCTGAAACCATGAATGTAATGTAAATTTTGCCCCATTTAATTTCAGACCCCCCTTCCCAGGGCCCCACACGGATCCAACTCACCACCGAGGACCGCGACCACCTTTTCATACTCCAGGAGGTCATGGGGTCAAGCAATCTCTGTTCAAGTAGGGTCTATGTTCACATGCTCATGTTCTGAGGGATTTCAAATTTATATTGTAAAGTGTGGCATGAATAAGCACACATTCCTAGCAAAATCAGGAATCCCATGTTGTGCATCCCCTTGCTTTGGGGAGATAATCATATTGGTTGTAACTAATACTCGCACAGTTACTTACTCTGCAGCACTCTAGCTGGCAAGTTACTACATGTACAGCCAAAATGACGTTTGACAGCCATGCAAATGGCAAAACACTCACTGATAATCTATTTAAGAAAGGCACAACACTAACACGCTCCTTACAACGGACCCTGGTTTCCCACCATCCGCAAAAATTCAGAGCTGCTGCGATTTGTGCATTCACACATTCAAATAGAAATTCATGCTGGCTGACACATTATCTGTATGACATTCAGAAGTGAAAATTTTCTGTACTTTATTTTCAGCCATAATCGTCCCAGGTATGGCTCCCCTCACCAAGGTGGAGGCATGCATCCTGGACCCCCCCACCAGGGGCCTCCCTGGCCCATGCATGAGCGTGGAGACTGGGACGACCACGGCAACCAACGGAGGCGGGGCCCAGGGCAACACTTCCATAACAGCCAGCCCCACCCACCATTCCCCCCCGACCAGCGATTTCATCACCCGCACCACCGGGATAATGGGTACCACCGCCATCGCCACTACTCTCAGGGGGATAACGGCGACGAACAACAGATGGAAGGAAGGGACGAGTTTGCCGGCTTGATGACCAAGAAAGAGAAAGACTGGGTGATAAAGATTCAGCTGATGCAGTTACAGACTGACAACCCATACCTTGATGATTACTATTACACGGTAGGATGGTGTCTTTGCATGTTCAAGTGGAATTTATTCTGCTAATTTCCCGAATTAATGAAAATTCGTGAACTTTAATTCCCGCAAGGTTAAAAAGAAATTTGGTTTTCATTGCCAGTATTATTTGGCAGCAAACTTATATTTGCTTTTACCATGTGTGTGCTTCAAAAGTGCAAACATTAACTGATTGATTCCCGTGAACGTTTATACTTTGACAGTAGTTTGTAATCTTTATATTCTCACTGTGAGGTGTCAAACCGTAATTCTTATGCCGTGGCTCCACAGACGACAAGCCGTCCTGGAAGCGAAATGACCTAGTCACACTACCCCTGGTCATGAAGCCCTCTGAACAGACCTCAAGTGGGACCCCGAAAGTCTGCCCTATGACATAAATATGCATGGCACCAATGAGCCACCATAGGTGGGCGGGTCTACACTAAGAACTGGTCAGGCGGAACCGAGCGTAGCTTGGTTTGCGGGACAAAAATAGGCAATAGAAATAGGCCAATCCTCAGTTTCGAAGAAGGTCCTGCAAGGCTGGTTGGGGTCCCACTAGAGTTCTGTTCAGGGAACTTCCTGACCGGGGGTGGGTCATTTTGCTTGCAAGATGGCTAGTCGTCCATGGCCTGGAGCCAATGACATAATAATTATGGTTTGACACCGAATCAGGTGATGAATATAGTATATAAATATATATACTGGATGACAAAATATAAATATACTTTACACTATTCATCAGTTTTGCCATGACAGGAGAAATAGTAACTGTATGCTTTCGCATACAGTTACTATTTTCCATAGACCAAGCCTGTAAAATACATAAATGATACAAATAATAATGTGCAAAGAAATATTACAAACAAAATATAAATTCATGCAAATTTATGAAATTATTTTGTTCCAGTCATGGCTAATGAAAAAGCGAGCCCTCGAACACAAGGAGAAGGCAGAGGGGACTGGTAGTTTGCCGGCCAGCGGTCAGGGGGAACCAAATGGTACAGGAGAAAATCAGGAACCGAAGCTGGTCATACCTCACCTGGCACGAGTGGAGACGCGCAGTTACAAACCAGGTATAAACAGCAGTAGCAGTGACTGGTTTCTTAAGACATCTCAACCCCACTAGTTATCTTAAGCATGGAAGAGACTGGTTGCCAATTTCATTAGCGAACCTTTAAGTCCACTTAAGATTCTTTCCAGCAACTGGCTGCAGGTGTGGATGGTGAGAAATTTGGATCAAAGAAGGGTAGCAATAATACGTAACCACAGTTCAAGCTTAACGTTTTGGCAATAGGGAGTATTTGCCGCCACAAATTCGCAGTATCAATAATCGTTTTCATTCGGAAGCCAAACTATCTTGGTCATGTGACTACCAGTTAGCAAATCATATTGTAACAATGAAAGCTCCGCCAAGTGTGAGATGCCCTTTTTTCATGACTTTACCCTTCTTTCGGGTATCTTCGGAAAATTTTCGCGCCAAGAGATTTAAAGTACTCCCTATTGAAGTAATATTTAAAGCGTGTATCAATGAGATGCTGTAGCACTGATGCCATATAATATTCAGTGAAAGGAATGAGCTGTGGTAGAGAATGCCCCTTTGTTTGACTTCCCATGCAATGCTAGGCCCACTTTATCCAGGGAAAGATACGCAAAACACCGTCTCCACTCAGTAACCTCTGTAACTTCATATATAACAGGGACCTGTATTGATTATAACATGCATAATGCTTAACAGTAACATTGGTGAAGAAGATTGGGGTCGAGTTGCACATTGAAGGCACATGTATGTTATTCTTAAATCCACAACTGTTGTTCAGTATTGGGCATGTTGGGATAAACAACGGTTGCTATGTAATAAACTTGAGTTTATTTAGAGACTTAAGACTTCAGAACCTCACCATAGTAAAAACAAAAACTTAAGACTTACTTTTGAGAAGTGTGACTAGCATTTATTTTATGAAACTTCCCTTCTCTGTTGGCTATGCAGTCCAGTTTGAGAACTCCCTGGGTCGCGTGACATCGTCCAGTGTTCACAATCCTCGACAGATTATAGACATCCGACGATCCAGCAGCCATGACTCAGACGAAGCCCAAGCCACGAAGGAAGTGCGACGATTCAAGGAGCTTATGTTGGATATCGAACAGGTAACTGTGGATGGTCTGTGTTAAAGAAGCAAGTTTTTACCATCAAACCTTCAATCTGCAGTGATTCCAGCATTCTGAGACCGGGCTTATTTTAAGACTTTTACTATCTTGTGTCATTCCACAGTGTGTGTGATATAATGGTAATCGGTCATGGCAAAACGTTCTTAAATTGTAACGCTGGTTATCAATGCTGGTATTCTTGGAATATGAATATGGCGGCATTTTCTGTTGAACAAGAAGCTCAAGATTATATTTCTGCTGGCTGGACAAATTGGTTCAGGGCTGGTGTTCATGAAAATACTAAAGTCTAAATATGGACGTGTCACTAATACAAGAAATGTGCTTGGTTAAGAATTGACTTAAATTAAAACCGACTAAAGGATGTTTTTCGAGAACTAGCCCTGAAGTCATGAGAATTACCCCCCCTCCACCCCCCCACCCCCCACCCCCTCCGGGATTATTGAAACTAAAATGTGTGTGTTTGGTCTTTGAAGGGCTACGATCTGCTGCTGGAGGTTGATGACATCGAGAAGAAAGTACTGGGACTGCCAGAAGATGCCAGGTGAGCTTCCATACCGTAGCTACATTCCATGTGGTTTATAACTTGCATGGCTTTATTATCCTATTCAGTGTTCCTTATGGTTAAATACCCCTCCGTTTTAAAAATAAGCGTACCTCTATCTCTAGGCCAGCCACCAGTGACATCACTTTTATATTTAAAATATAAATGTCACTGCCAACTTTAATTCAATCAATCCCTGGTGCTAGTTTAACAAACTTCCTATATCTTGAACAGAAAGTTTAATGTTTTCCAGGGTATTGTTTACAATACACAGTGTGATTTATCAAGAGCCACTTGGTCACAAAGGTGACTCTCCGGGACAGATGGTCCTCTTTGAATTTCCAAGCCTCCGCTACCACAGATCCTAATGTATGGTGTCTGCTTGATTTTTTGCTGCTCCAGAAAACCTCTTCTGGATGACAGGAACACGAAGATCTCCAGTTTGTATCACAGGATGATAGCACAGCTGTGGGACTCCCACGTCGTCCAGATGGTCAATATACGCAAAGGACTCACGCTGGTCGCCCGCCTAATACCACTGCTTCCTCAGGTAGGGTCACCTACCTCATAACTGCCTCCTGAATTATTGTCGCGCCACTGATACCGTTATTTCCTCGAGTACGAGACTGCAGCCAGGTAGCATATTTTTGGGGCATTGGCATGCAGGAAGTTGGTGACTCAATTCTCGGCGTCGCGAAATAAAAGACATTACAATTTGATGTTCTGGTAGTCTGCTTAACTGGAGTATGTATTTTGAGTGTGAATTCATTTCCAATGACAGATTGGTTTATTGTGGAAATTTATTTTGTTATTTTTCCCCAGGATTGTTTGCCCAATCTGGCCGGTGCTCTGTTGAGAAACCTCTGTATGATCTCCAAAAAAGACTGGCAGAGCGGGGTAGGTGTAACCGCACAGACTACCACAAACGCCACAATATCCCAAAGCCATTGTTCAAATAAATATCAGAATGATTCCTTGGTAAAGTTTGTTGGCTGTTCTTTTGGGAATGTTAGTGTAACCTGTGATAAGACCAGCCCAAACAAAAGACCACTCCAGAGTTCAGACCACATATTTATCAGGCAAAGGTTGCATACCAGTGAAGTTTTACTTCAGAATCAAGATCATCCTAGAATTTAAGCAACTCCCTTTGGCCTCAAGCACGGATTGTTTTAATTGCTGGCTTCCACTTGGCATGTCCAGATATTGTGAACCTAAGTTGGTAAATATAACTTAAATAAGTCATTACATTTAAATGCTGGCCTGTTCCACTCGTAACTAGCAGATACAGGGATCCTTGCTTTTTAAGACCACCTGTTAGCCAGAAAAAATGTGGTCTTAAATTGGATGCTGTCTTAACATGTTAATATATTTATATTGGAAATATAAAGCTGTTAATGACGACTGGTTTTAAAATAGAGAAGTTGTAAAGCCCCAGTCACACTGAGAGCCGGATGAACACGGATCATCAAGGATTGCAATCCGTGTTCATCCGTGTTGTGATCCTTGTTGGTTCCGTGTTCATTCCGTGTTTATC